>Ga0209755_10000444_pt1 | contig 75554 bp, 71 predicted proteins | sample TergutCo191P1_FD_187301 | JGI IMG/M metagenome (GOLD analysis project Ga0209755, IMG submission 187301) | Cornitermes sp. P1 segment gut microbial communities from Petit-Saut dam, French Guiana - Co191P1 (SPAdes) (version 2) | ecosystem: Host-associated > Arthropoda: Insects > Digestive system...
AGAGCATCCTCCTGCCGTTCGGGCTTTTGTCCCGTTGTGCTGACACGCACATAACCTATCTTCATCTACTCCTCCGAGTGTTCCGTTGGGGTCTGATTTTTATTCGGAACTTCCCAAATTCTATTCTCTTAACTTTAAATACCGCCTTTTTCTCGGCCGCTCTTGACTATACCCTATTTGTACTTCCTTGTATAGACGCTTCTTCTTTTTACGCTTACATTGAGTACGCCCAAAAAGTCACAGAGCGGCAACTAACCGATAGAGAAAACTCTGTCGAGGGGGCATTTGGTTGTTTTTACGCGTTTGAGGACGATAACGAAACTTTCGAACTTGAATGGAATCAAAATCATCGCTTTCATATGGGCAATATTGAGCCGGTAAACCTGGTAGGTTTTATTGACCTATTATCCCTGTGCCCAAACCACGAAGATGCACCTATGTGGCACAATACGCTGAAAACCTACACTCAGTATTATGCAAAAAAGACGGCAAACCTCTCACCCCTCGGCATATATCCATTGACAATGTATAAAGACAAAAAGCATGGTGGAGTGAAGTTTTTCAAAATCACGAATCATGGAGCCACAGCGCTATATGGGCAAATTGCAAAGAATTTTGCAGAGCTGGCGAACTATTTTTCAGATCCTGAGCTAATCCAATTAGCTGAAAATAATCTGCAATTTGTCGCGGGCCTGAACCCCGGTATTCCGGAGTCCTATGATGAGAAGAAATGGTTGCCAAAATCGCTCATTGTTGGACTTGGTGCTGATTATTTTTACGTGCAGCATAATTTGAAGCCCGCTCCGCAAGGCAGCGGCATCAACGGATTTAGCTCCGATGTTCAGTTTGTCCCAAAAAGACTGGGCGATACAATCGACTCACCAAAAGGCATATTAAATGAAGAGAATGAGTTTCAATTCAATGAGGACTACTTGCCCCACAGCCACGGATATGTCTCAGGGGTCGCCTTTCTGGAAAGGGATAACAAGTTAATAATCAGCACAAAAAATCATGGCAAGCCGATTGTTAGCAACGTAGATATAGCAGTTGACGGGCAAAAAAGCAGCTATAAGTGCGATGGGCAGATATGTATTGAAAATTTAACCCTGCTTTCGCATGTTGAAATCTGTGCAGCTTTTGAAAATGAAACTATAAGACAAAGCTTGACTGTCACGGGTGACAGTGATATTGAAATTGATTTTTTACGCACTGTGTATCTATCTCTCAATTTGCCGGAGGAATTACAAAACAAAAAAACCGAGGCACACCTGACAATAGAAAACCCAACCGGTCATAACTTAAATGTCTCACCAGAACTAAGCGCTTACGGCGTAAACATGTCCGAAACCACAGGTCCGGCGGAGATTTTAGCTAAATCATCAATGAAATATCCGTTTATGATAACGCCCGCGCATAAGTCAGGAACCTATACCGTGAAAGCAAAAGTGTCCATAGGGGAGAAGTCATACACGATCTACGAAACAGCACCGGTGTGAGGCTGGGGAGCAAACCCTAGCCTTCCCAACTCCCTTCGTTAATGCGCCTGATAATATCCAGGTCTATCTTCGGCTTGCGGTCATATGTCAGCAAGCCGTTTATTTCTTGCTCCACGTCAGCAATTTGCGTATAGCAATAGCCTTGAATGATTGGAGATCCAAGTATCGCAGAAATAACCGCATTGAGCCTTTGCGCAAAATCCTCATCGGAGGTTGCACTGGTGTAACCCCAACCGTCCCAAGAGCCGGTTTTATATGAGATTCCACCAAACTCTGTCATGAGTATAGGTTCGCCACTGTAGTTCCAACCGTTTGCGTATAGCGGGCGTGTAGCCGGCTGCGCCGCGAGAGTTGACTGCAAGTCTTTATAAGTTTCTTTCAAAATTTCTTTCTTACCCTCATAATCATGGATAGTGAGCAAATCGGTAACTGTATGCTCCCAACCATCATTTGAAACAACCAAACGACTTTTATCGAGTGATTTTGTCAAAAACACCATTGCGGCACTGTGTGCCTGCTGTTGCTTATCGGTCATAATGCTTGTGACACCCCACGATTCGTTGAGTGGTGTCCATACCACTATGCACGGGTGGTTATAGTCGCGGAAAATTCCGTCAATCCACTCACCTGTGATACGCTTAACATATTTATTCGAATAGTTGTATGCGGCGGCTATTTCTCCCCACACCAGAAAACCCATTTTGTCAGCATGATAAAGAAATCGAGGGTCCTCAATTTTTTGGTGTTTTCTTACGCCATTAAAGCCCATCTCCTTTGCGAGCTTTATATCGACGATGTAGTCCTCATCCGTCGGAGCAGTGAGCAATGAATCTTCCCAATACCCTTGGTCTAAAAGCAGTTTTTGATAGTAAGGTCTGTTATTTAAGAGGAACTTACCGTTTTCAACAGACACCTTTCTCATTCCGAAATAACTTTCAACCTTGTCAGTGACTTTTCCATCAACGGAAACTGTAAATATAATATCAAAGAGGCGTGGCGACTCAGGAGTCCAAACCATTGATTCAAATGGCTGCCAGGCAAGCACAGTCTGCCTATCCATGCCGATAGAACATTTACCCTCATTGCGCACGTCACTTACGGTATATGTCGTCAAATGTTTACCCTCAAAGAGTACGTCCATTTTCAGTGTTGCAGAGCCTGTGCCGATTATTTCATACTGCACATCCAAAGCCATGCGGTCAATGTCGGGTGTCATCCATACGTTGCTTAGGTATGTGTCCTCTACGGATTCAAGCCACACGGTCTGCCATATGCCTGTGGTGCGAGTGTAAAATATGCTGCGAGATGTCTTTTCCCAAAATTGTTTTCCTCGCGGCATCTCCAGGTCAGTCGCATCGTCCAAAGCCTTCAGCTTAATTTCGTTTATGCCGTCTTTTAACGCATGTGTTATGTCGGCACAAAATCCAACATGCCCCCCGATATGCTCAAGAATAAATGTATCGTTTACCCAGACCCGGCAATGATAATCCACTGCGCCAAAATGCAAGATGGTGTTCTTACCTCTCATCTCGTGCGGCAGCTCAAAATTTCGCTTATACCACACAACATCATGAAACTCTTGGACATCAACACCTGAAAGTTTTGTTTGATGGGCATAAGGTACAATAATTTTTCGGTCAAAAACATCGATGTCAAAAGAAAATTCCCATTCACCGTTCAGGCAAAACCAATGTTTTCTCACAAATTGAGGGCGAGGGTATTCGTTTCTTGGAATGGACATAATGCAGCTCCTTTAAAAAATAATAGTAGTATGACGCGTATAGAAGAAGTGTTCTATAATGGGGTGGTGCACATTCGATTAGCCTTTCACCCCGGACGAAAGGGAAACGCCTCTGATAAAATACCGTTGAGTACATAAGAACAAAACCACCATAGGGACAATAGCTATAAGTGTAATGGCGCTCATATCGCCTATCCGTGCAACAAAAGGATCCCTTGCAAGCTGAAGTCCGGGAGTCAAAGTAAGACCTGCAATGTCTTTTATTGCAATAGATGGCCAAAGGAAATCATTCCACACACCGGTAAAACTAAACAAGCCCACAACAGTGAGTATCGGTTTGCACAGAGGTATAACAATTTGCGCGAAAACCCTAAATTCTCCCGCACCATCAATCTTTGCGGACTCAAGCAGTTCGTTTGGTATGCCATACATAAATTGGCGCACCAGAAAAATGTTGAAAACCCCGGCAAGTCCCGGCGCAATAAGTGCGAGCGGTGTATTCAGCCACCCGAGTTCGAGAACAACTCTGTATTGTGAAATAATATTTGCAACAGGTGGGAATGATGACAAGAAGAGCAGAGAAAAGAAAATAATGTTTTTCCCCTTAAACTTCAGCTTTGCATAGGCAAAAGCCGACATTGAAACAATAATAATTGCAAGAATCGTATGGCTGACTGAAACTACGATTGAATTGAAGTACCACCGGGCAACAGGCAGATGAGTGTTGTCCGGATGGAGCAGTGCTGCAATGTTATCAAAAATCCACGTTTCAGGGAGTAAAAGAAACCCTCCGGCTCTGTGTACTTCCATGTCGTCTTTAAAAGCTGAAATCAGTATCCATAAAAGTGGCACAATAAAGATAAACGCCACAAATGCCAAAATAAGAAATATACCAATCTTTGCAAATTTCTCCGACCCTATTCCACTAGTTTTCTGTATCTTAACAATAGCAGATGACATAATCAACTCTCCTCTCCGCTAAGTCTTTTTATTACGAATAATTGTCCAAGAGATACTATGCCGATAATTAAACCTAGAACTACTGCCATTGCACTCGCCATGCCGGCAATTGGATTGCCCATTCCAAAGGCGAGGTTGCGAATGTACATCAAAAGCACATGTGTGCTTTCGGTCGGACCACCTGTTGTCAACAAGAGCGGTTGCCCAAAAATATTAAACTGGGCGACGATTGACGCAAAAACAGTAAACAGCAAGGGCATAAGTATGGAAGGTAGTACAATTGTTCTAAAGCGATGAAAGCCCGTAGAACCGTCCACGGAAGCTGCTTCAAGAATTCCTTTATCTACACCACCCAGAGCGGCAATGTAGATAAGCATGTTTGCGCCGATACCCCACCAAAGTGTAGTGATTACAATAGACATCCATGCAAAAGGCTGTTCCCCGAACCAGTTGACATCAACTCCGAGTATGTTGTTCCATAGTCCTAAACTTCTGTTAAATATAAAAAGAAAAGTCAAAGTAACGGAAGTGATGGAGAGCAGTGTTGGGACATAAAAGATTGCTTGGAAGATTCCGCGCCCCTTCGGTCTGGTGTTGAGTAAAGTGGCAATAAACAGAGGTATTAGTATTTGAAAAGGCACCGTTATTACCACAAAGATGAGGGTGTTTGTTAAACCATTCCAAAACTGTCTAAAGAAAGTAGATTCTGTGTTGAAGAAAATTGTTCTGAAGTTATCGAACCCTACCCAAGTGGGTGACGAAAAAATGTTCCAATTAGTAAAAGCGGCATAAATGCCGTATAATGTGGGAATGAGGAACATTATGATAAATAGTATCACGTGAGGTGCTATAAACACATATGGTGTCAAATTTAATTTTTTCATTTGATTCCCCTTTTTGCCGAGGCAAACAATTCAGCAACTGTCAGTATATTCCGAGCCATCTATGCGTGGTAGGCGAGCAAAAAGTTGGCCAGCTCTTCACTCGCCTTTACAAAGTGTTATCCTGCCATTTCGATGCGGTCGCGAGCCTCTCTGATAGCTTGTTCAAGCGCAGCTTCCGGTGTCATTCTGCCCCATAGAACTTCAAAGAATACAGCGTCCAAAGCCTCAACGGCATGACCATAATGTTTAAAGTCGTACATAGCAAGTTCTGTGTCGTATTCAGCGAGGAATGCTTGCGGCATATTAAGAAATTCTGCGTGGTCCATAATAGCTACGTGTGATGGTACTTGACCTGCTCTTGCCCATTCGATAGAGTTGTTTCCGACAAAATCTATAAAAGCAAAGATACCTGCCATTGTGTCTTCATCGCGGTCCGCAACAGGTACAACGAATTGGTGAGAAGAAGTCCAGTTACCTTTTACGTTGACATCCCACACAGGGAAGTTAACCATGCGAACATTGAGCCCTGCCTGTACTGTGTGATTATACATCCAAATGCCTTCGGGGACAAACATAGCGTGACCACCTAGGAACAGCTCCCACGGAGCATCACCTTCCATGTGTGTCCAACCATTATCATGGAGCATTTGCCAATGTTCAAAAACCCTTATTGCATCTGCATTGTCGAAATCGGGATTTTCGCCATCGGTGCTGAGTGAGCCATTTAATTGACCATACATGCTGAGAAATATCGCACGGGCCCATGTAATCGGGAACGGAATTAAGTCTGCTTCGACAAGTCCCGGAGCGGCGGCAATAATTTCATCCCATGTGACAATTCCGTCATCCAATTCACCGTTACCGTGAATTTCGTATAAGTCCATGTTCACATACATAACAAAGCTGTGGATATCGAGGGGAATGCCCCAGTGCCCACCGCTAAAACTTGCCATATCCCATGCTCTGGTAATGTAGTTTTCGCGCACAATGCCGTGTTGCGCAAGCCATGGACTGAGGTCTGTAATAAGGTTGTTTTCAGCAAAAACAGGCATTCTTTCAATATGATTTAGTGCGATATCCGGCACACCCACTCCGGACATAACTGCCAAGGGGAAATTGATGTACAAATCTTCAGCCGGCATGGGGCGATGATTCACCGTGAAATCCGGATTGGTGGCATTGAACTCTAACACTATGGAATCCATGTTAATTCCATCTGCTCCTGTCAGCATAGTCCAAAATTCCAAACTACCGAGCCTGCCCGGCGCTACGTCGGACACACCATTATCGTCATCTGTGGGAGGGGCATCAACGGCGGGTGGGTCATTTGCAGCGGGAGCATCGACTGCGGGAGGGGCATCGGCTGCGGGCGCGGCGCAAGCTGCAAGCATAGCAACAACAAGCAGAAGCACCACAAAAATTGACAACTTTTTCATTTTAATAAATCCTCCTGAAATTTTATTTACAATCAATTTTTTTGCAAATTATTTTAGTTAACGAACGTATGAAGCAGGTTTTTTAGTTGAAAACTATAAAACAACAAAAATATTGTTTGTATATGGGCATAATAGCAACAAATTATTCACATGTCAACAACTATTTTGTTGTTTTATATAAAATTTCGACAAATTTATTGTGAGTTATGTAAATAGCAACAAAATTTATGTTGTAAATAATGTTGGAGTTGTGATACACTACGGTAATGTGATTGACCATCTTGACCTTGAGTAAACGTATATGCTAAAATTGCTTTATACTTATTTGGAGGGCATGAAATGGCGAAAATATTAGAACTTAGCTTAGACGATGCTGAATCATTATCTCTTGTGGGAAAAGCTTTATCTTCCCCCACGCGGGTTGAGATTATTCGCTTGTTGGATACGTATAGCTACAACATTGCAGAAATAGCGGAAAAGTTGCAAATACCTGCATCCACGGCAGCGGTTCACATCCGTGCATTGGAAACGGCTAATTTAATTAACACCGAAGTTCAGCCGGGCGAACGTGGCTCAATGAAATTATGCAGCCGTAAAAATGACATTCTTTCGATTCAACTTTTAGGAACGCCGGGCATTATAAATGAAGTTCGCAGTATCGGTATGCCTGTAGGGGCTTATACTGACTGCAATATATCGCCAACATGCGGTGTCGCTACAGAAAATGAAATCATTTTCCATGAAGATTCTGCCATGTCTTTTTACTTGCCTGAGCGCATAGGAGCGCAAATAATTTGGAGTTCATCGGGATACGTGGAATATAAGTTTCCAAACGAGGCATATATGCGCTCGAAAAAACCGAAACAACTCACGCTTTCAGTGGAAATATGCTCTGAAGCACCTAACTATCGTGAAGACTGGAAATCAGATATCACGCTATGGATAAACAGCACTAAAAGCGCCACCTGGACCTGCCCCGGAGATTTTGGAGCACGGCGCGGTCGCCTAAACCCATCATGGTGGCCTGACGGCAGTTCACAACACGGACTTTTAACGACTTGGGTAATCTCGGAAAATGGCACAGAAATCAACGGGCAGAAAGCTTCGCCGACAACACTTGGCGATATAGCTTTTGACGCCCCGTCAATCACGGTTAGAATAGGAAATGCCGAAAGTGCACAGTACGTGGGTGGCTTCAACATATTTGGGGCTAAGTTTGGAGATTACGCCCAAGACATTATTTTATCGCTGGAATATTGAATTAGTGTATCGCATACGCTGATTTCTTTATAAATTTATCACCAATCTATAAAAATAAGCTTGACAATTGGAGCGTTTAATATATCATGGTAATGACACTTAAACCTATGCACATCAAACTGACCATTATCCCCATGAGTCGTTTTGTGCCCGATGATTTTGAAAGGAATGGTCGTTTATATGTGGAAAGAATCTTTAAGAATAGGTGTTGACGCAATTGATGCTCAGCATAAAAAACTCTTTGAAAATGTCGGAAATCTGGTGAGAATACTGCGTTCCGGCGGCACAGTAGATAAGCAAAAATGTGTTGAAATTATACACTTCCTAGAGGATTATATGGTCACACATTTTGAAGAAGAAGAGGCATATCTGACGGCTATAAAATATCCGGATTTTTACTCACACAAAAAATTGCATGAGGGCTTTAAGCGTACAGTCAATCAACACGCAAAAATACTTGAGGACTCAGATTTTTCGCCGCATGACGTGAATGTGTTTGTGGGAATTCTTGCCGCATGGCTACTATATCACGTCACTGATGCAGACCGCCGCTACACACATGTCACAGAGATGAGCGGGCAAAAATACATGAAGCACGAGGAAATGGTGCTTTTTGGTGTGAGTGATGTTCTTGAAAAAATGGTAGGCTTACCTGCCGCATCCATGAAAGTAACAGCAGATTGTGATGAATGTTTCGCAGATTCTGTTTCAGTTAAAGTTGGTTTCACCGATGGCGCAATGGGGTACACCAACATCACATATCCCACATCTTTTATTAAAGACATAGTCAACGAAATGCTGAACTATACTCCGGAAACCATAGGCGAATTGGAAATGTCGGCAATCTTTGAAATGTCAAACATTATAGGTGGCACAGTATGCCGACAAATTACGGCAATAAAAGGCATTTTCTGCGACATAAAACCCCCGATAGAATCGCACAGGTCAACACTGCCATCAGACGAAAGATTTGTTATAGACACAGGCAAAGGCGCTGTCGAAGTCGCTTTAGCCGTGAGCTTTATCTAATGTTTAAACATAATTAAATCTAAAATGCGAGGTACAAAATCCGATGAACAATAATATCGGAGAACTTGGGCAAATTATTCCTCTGCACTATCATTTTGACATGCTGGGCGATAAGTTTCGCACGGTTGGGTTTCGCACGGCAATTGATTTGACCGTTCCAATGGGTGGGACGGTGCTTGAACTGGGCGGCGGCACAGGGGTTTTGTCATATTTTGCGGCACAGAGAGCCGCTAAGGTCTACTCAGTGGATATTAACCCCGAACTGGTAGAAAAAGCACGCCAACTTCTGAGCATAAATACAAATGGCGATAGGGTAGAAGTCATTTATGGCGATGCTTTTGAATACATACCGCCTGAGCCTGTTGATGTTGTTGTATGCGAAATGTTGCATGTAGGGCTGCTCTGCGAAAAGCAACTCGGGGTCATTGACCATTTTAAGAAAAACTACAGTGAGCATTTTCCGGGACAACCCCTGCCGATATTTGTACCGGCGGCGACAGTTCAGGCTGTTCAGCCTGTCATGCAAAATTTTGAGTATGAAGGGTATCATGCACCGATTGTGCTGTTTCAAAATCCATACAGTGCCGCCCAGCCCAGAACTAAGGAACTCGGAAATCCTGTCATATATCACACATTACAATATGATTTGCCATATGACCTCTCATGCAGCTGGAGCGGCACACTACCCATCACGGCAGACGGGACATTTAACGCAGTTCGCATACTGACAAAAAACATTTTAGCGATAGACCCCAAAACCCAAGAAGCCGTTGAGTGGTATAACCAATACCTAATCGTGCCGCTGGAGAGCGAAATGCCGGTAAAATCAGGGCAAACAGTAAAGATAAGTTTCAACTACAAAGCAGGCGATCCGCTAGGTACATTAGACCCAATAATTGGGTAAGGTGAAAATGTTAAAAAATAATTAAATTTAATATTGAAAGTCGGAAGAAATAGGCGTATAATGCACCTGGGAAAACAAAAAGTTGAAAGAGGGGTTACTGTATGTTTGGTGATTTCACGGCTCTTGTCCTCGCGGTCGTTTTTGTTGCAATAAACGGTTTGACAATGCTTGCGTGGGCGGCGCAGATGGGTTATAAAATGAAACCCACTGCATTTGCATTCTTTGTGGCATCCGTAGGGAATTTAATTACGGGGAATGTCGTCCCGCTTTCCGGGCAAAGCTCGATACTCACGGTCTCCAACTTCGTAAAAAACACCAACGAGAGAGTCGCGGCTCTGCTCATCGCCGTGGTGGTAATGGTCGTCGCCGGAGCTATGGGGTGGGTTACAGCAATTGCCGAATGGGCAGGGAATCCTGTCTTATGGGGCATGATGGCAGGTGTCGGTCTGATGGTCTCTCAGATTTCTGTAGACATGATATCGCAAGAGAAACGCACAGGCGCAATTTCATTCGCCACTGCGCTGGTAACATTTTGGCTGACACTGGGCGATCCAAACCAGCTCGTCTACGTAATCGCAGTTTCTGTTACAGTCTCAACCCTTGATTTCCTATTCCTCCAAAAGAACAAAGAAACAGGCAAACTAGGACGTAGAGTCAACTATAGCAATCTCGCAAAAAGCAACGGATTCACGGGGGACATGGACGAGGACACAGAGGAAAACCGTCCATGGAAAAAAGAATTTTGGGCAGGCTTTAAAATGACCAAACCAAAGTTCGGCCTACTTGCTTTGTATTATTCTCTGGCATTTATCTGCATAAACATAGGCACAAACATCGCTTTCGGAACAATAACAGCAGGTTTTGGACCGCGCGACGCCGAAGGAGTTCTGCTAAACCCGCTGAACATTGACGCTCTGACAGTGATAAACAGCGTAGCAGATATTCCAACAGTCCTGTTCGGCGGTATGCCAATTGAAGCCATAATTTCCGCAACCGCACAAACAGCATGGCCGGTACTTGCAGGGATTCTAATGATGCTGTTGCTTGGATTTCTCTGCTTGTTCGGGCTAATCAACAAACTAGTCAAGTTTGTACCCGTCCAAAGCCTTGCAGGATTCCTGTTTATAATAGGCTTTTTCTCAACATTAGTACCACAACTAAGAAACGTAATCCAAGGTGCCACACCTCCTCCAAATTTCGCCACAGGCGAAGTGTTAGGCGCAGAGGCCATAGTGTCAGGCATAACAGCAATGGCAGTAACAGCCATAACAAAAAACCCATTTATAGGACTAATCTGCGGAGTAGCAATCCGCTACATAGGCGCAGCATTCTTCGTATTCCTAGGCTAATAAGACTATGAATTTATCAACAGAATCGGAAAATAATAAAAAAGGTGTAGCGTACATCATTGCTGCGTCAATTTGTTGGAGTTTTGGTGGAGTACTCATTAGATTTATACCATGGAGCGCAATGAGTATTATTGGTCTGCGTGCCGCATTTTCGGCATTGCTGTTTTTACTGTGGCGAAGAAGCTTTAAGGTTGACTTCACTTTTGGCAACATCATCACAGCCTTAGGTGTCAGCGGAACGACCTTTTTATTCGTGTTCGCAAACCAGCTAACAACAGCGGCGGCGGCGATTGTCTTGCAATTCACAGCCCCTGTCTTCATCATCGTAATGTTCTTTGTGTTTTATAAGAAAAAGCCACGGCGCGGTGAAATTATAGCTGTAATCATCACTCTCATGGGAATGACAATGTTTTTCGCCGATGAACTCGGCGACACAGGCATGCTTGGCAACATTTTAGCCGTCATATCCGGCTTTAGCTTTGCAGGCGTGTATGTCGGAAACAAACGCCCCGACACGACACCCGAACACGCAATATTTTTGGCTTTCCTTATTAACACCGTAATCGGAGTGCCATTTGCAATATTTGATGTCACCGCCGACTTGGTGGCGTGGGGTGCCGTGATATTCCTTGGAATTGTGCAGGTCGGACTTGCATACATATTTTTCTCCATCGGCATCAAAAAGACACCCGCACTACTCGCCTGCTTAATTTCGACGATTGAGCCTATCCTCAACCCGACATGGGTATTTCTTGCAGGGGCATTCGCGCTACTGCCCGAAACCGAGATTCCCGGAACATTCGCCCTAATCGGCAGCGTTGTCATAGTCTGTACAGTCGTAGGATTCAACTACTGGCAAAGCAAAAATCCGGAATAAATAAGCACAGAATTTTAGCGAGGCTATGACAAAGCACTGCAATTACTATAGAGTCCTTACACATATTTTCCCAAGACTATCTGTATAAACAAATTAGGGCGACCAAACCGGTCGCCCATTTCGTAGATATTTTGCATTTCCGCCTAGTTCCTCACGTTTATAGCAGTCTCTGCCATACATTTTCTAAAATGATAACCAAAGACAGAAAGCTTCACTGCCATGACAAAAGCTTTGGGCTTCTTAAATAGTGACCAACCTATGAGCTTCCAATATTCAAGGCGCCCTTTTGACACAACACCGAGTTTAAAGCAAGCTTTGAAAAATGCACTTATGTAGCTCGCTGAAACCTTTTGTGAACCGCGCCGCTCGGCAGGATTATAGTTTTTCAGAAACAACTTGACACGTGAATAGTAGTTTTTTGGTGAATAAATCGAATGTACTACTTTCTTATAACCGTCCATTAAATCATTAATTGGCATCTTTGTTTTAAAATTGATATCCATATTGGACTCTGAGGTTCCGCCCAACAGGCGCCCCTCTTGTTCCATGCGGTCAAAGAGCTTTGTGCCTTTAAGCGCAGTTAATACGCCTACCATTGCAGTGACGATTCCGCTGTTTTGAATAAAATTGACCATTCCGGTGAATGAAGAGGGTTTGTCGTTGTCAAAGCCTAGAATAAATCCTCCGCTGACCTGCATACCGTGATTTTGGATTTGCGCAATGTTTCCAATCAAGTCACGGTTTTTGTTTTGCATTTTATTGCACTCGGCAAGGCTATCCTCGTCTACTGTTTCAATTCCGACAAATATGTTGTCAAAACCCGCATCTCCCATGAGTTTAAGAAGTTCCTCATCATCGGCGATGTTTATGGAAACTTCCGTAAAGAACGTGAACGGATGGTTTCGCTCTCGCATCCATTCGATGATTGTGGGCAAAACCTCGGTTTTGAGTTTATTTTTGTTGCCGATGAAATTGTCATCAACAAAGAAAATACCACCGCGCCAACCCAAATTATAGATAATTTCAAGTTCATCTATGATCTGATTACATGTTTTTGTACGGGGAGAATGCCCAAAGAGAGTGACCACATTACAAAACTCGCAGTTGAACGGGCAACCTCTGGAATATTGCAGGCTGAGCATTGCATACTTCTTAGGGTTAGCGAGATCCCAACGTGGGATTGGCGTTTCTGTGAGTGCGGGATATCTCTCCCAGTCGTATATGTGTTTCGGCGTGCCTGCCTCTAAATCGGCAAGGAACCTAGGGACGCAGACTTCACCCTCGTGGAGCAGCAAATGGTCAACATCATCAAATTCTTCAAAATCTCCTGCAAAGAGTGGACCGCCCGCTACAGTCTTTACTCCGAGCTTTTTACAGCGGTCAACAACCTCGCGTGTTGACTTTTTTTGAATATTCATCGCACTGATAAACACATAATCTGCCCACGAAATATCCTTGTTTTTCAAACTTTTGACATTCATGTCGATTAATTTTAGGTTCCAGCTTTCAGGCAACATAGCTGCAACCGTGAGGATTCCAAGTGGCGGCAAATTGGCCTTTTTACCTATGAAGTTGAGCGCATGTTTAAAGCTCCAAAATGTTACCGGACTTTCAGGGTAGACTAAAAGTATATTCATTTATGTTATTCCTTTTTAAACAATAGTTGATTATTGAACAATTGTGCATTATTATAGTAATATAGGTAAAACGAAACTGCAATATGCGATTTAACCTAGGTTGTGCATAAATGAACAGATTATTAATATTGTTCAGTAGAGGGAAATAAATTATGGATAGAAGAACTATTAAAACCCGACGGGTTATTAGAGAAACTTTTCTGACGCTTTTGGAAACTAAAGGAGTTGGGCAGATCACCGTTGCTGAAATTACTCGGCTCTCAGACCTCGGCAGGGGAACCTTTTATCTACATTATAAAGATGTGTTTGACCTGTACAATTCAATAGAGAGTGAACTCTGTGATGACTTGGTAAGATTGTTTGATGAGGCATATCCCAGTTCAGACCCCAAGAATCTGATAAAATTCGTAGATGGAATGACTCGATATATGGAGCAGCACCGAGAGCTTTTCATCTTGCTCAGTCAGCAGGAAAACAAAGGGCAGGTTTTTGCGAGCATCAATAAAGCCTTTATAAAAAAATTATTGGCGGAGCCACCGGAAGTGGACTCCTATGGGTTTGATATTGTAGAGGCGATGTTTGCGGTTTCGGGAGTTGTGGGGGTCATTGAAGAGTGGCTTGTCGGGGAACTACCCCTCTCGCGTAGGCAACTTTCAAGAATGATGCTAAAAGTGCTGATTCGCATTCCACGCAAAGCGTGGCAAAGATAGATACAAAATTTAAACAGATGCCGTAAACAAGAACGGAGCATATCATTTCGATATGCTCCGTTCTTGTTTTTATTAATCAGTAACCCTCTACCGCACCTCAACTCGCATCACTTCGCCTCAAGATATAAGCTATCGGCTCGAAAACGAACATAATAAGCCCGGCAGCATATACCACAATTATTAAAATAGTTGCTACGTTTGCCCGCAATGCCATCATTGCGGCGGGGTCCTCAAAGCTCATGCCCATTAGCACATTCACGGCAGAAATGATAATATTTAGTAGTGTAGCGAGAGCCGTTGTTTTTGATAATAACCTGTAGAGCCTTGCCGCATTTGCCCTAATAATTTCGTCTACTTTTCTTTTCGGGAAAAGTGCCGTTTTGAATCCTATGGAAAACAGTTTAAAACTACGTGTTATTGTCAGCACCGCAAGTAGCGGTAAAACAATGAACATTAGCGTTGGAAGATCGGCAAAGTCCCCAAGTTCTCCACCGAGAACCACTATAACCCCCACCGTGCTGAGCAGAGCCAGCATTAGTGCTATAATACTCGCCGCCACCTGCTTATTGCTCTTAGTTATGTTTGTGCTTTCCTGTAAATGTTTTTGCATTTCCGTATCTCCTTTCATCAAGGAGTCAAGTGCTACATTATAAATATCACTCAAAGCTATTACACTCACGATGTCGGGATAACTTCTTGCATTTTCCCAATTGGACATGGTTTGACGGCTCACACCGAGTTTCTCGGCGACTTCCTCTTGAGAAAGCCCGCTCTCCGCCCGTGCCTGCTTTAGCTTTTCACTGATAGTCATGGTACCACACGCTCCTTTTGTTGATGAGTTGAGTATACGTGTTTCACTCGTATTATACCACCAAAATGCGTTTACATGTACGAAAAAATGCGTTTACATGTGTAAAAAATGTTTTTACGTAGGTGCGAAAATAAGCCAACCCATATACCCCAAAAAAACCAACACCATCAAAAGCCCCTCTAAGCGCACAAGCCGCTTTCCTGAACGGGCAAGCACGTAAAATCCCAATGTACCTAACGTTAGAACAGCCATATCATGCACAACACTTCCATCTACAGCAAGTGGCATGACAAGCCCTGCAATCCCAAGCACAAACATGATGTTGAAAATGCTCGAGCCTATAATAAACCCTAACGCAAACTCACCCTCACCTTTGCGGCAAGCTATGATTGTAGTTATAAGTTCAGGCAAAGATGTACCCATGGCCACTATGGTTAGCCCAACGATGCGCTCTGTCATACCGACAGCCAGAGCGATATTCACCGCGCTTGAAACAGTAAGTTGCCCACCGATAATTATTAAGACAGCTCCGAGAATCGTAAAAATTATGCTTCGCCCAAGTGGCTTAGGCGTGTAATCCTCTTGCTCATCGGAATTTTCCTGAGCCTTGTTTTTTAGCGCCGTGCGCACAACAATTATCATGTAAGTCGTAAAGCCGCCTAAAAGGAGCAAACTTCCAAGCCGCGGAATGGTATCATCAAAGATAAAAATCATAACAAAAAGCAAAGCCGTAGCCGCAACAGAAACCCAATAATCTCTTGAAACCATCTTCATATTGATAGAAATAGGGAAAAGTAAAGCGCAGAAACCCACGATAAAAAGCAAATTAAAGATATTTGAGCCGATGACATTTGCTATAGCAAGGTCACTACTTCCGCCAACGGCAGCAGATACACTAATGACAACTTCCGGAGCACTTGTTCCCATCGCTACAATTGTTAGGCCAATTACCATAGTAGAAATTTTTAAACGCTTGGCGATATTCACACTTGAATCAACGAAGAGCTTTGCACTCTGTATAAGCACCACAAACCCAACCAGCAACAGAAAAACATCTAAAATTGTACCACCCATATAATAAAAAAACCTACTCTCTCGTCATTTTGCGCGCAGTTGCGAAGTCCGGTATATTATCAACTGTTAAATGAAAACAGGCAACAATGTTCCCGTTGCCAAAAGACCGAGCCCAATAACGCTACGCTTTGAAAACTGCTCTTTTAGGAAAATTCGGGAAAAGCCCATAGTCGCAACAATACTAAGTTTATCAATAGGTACAACAAGACTTGCGTTTCCAAGTTGAAGTGCATGATAGAAAAATAGCCAACTTACCCCGGTTGCCACGCCCGACAAAACAAGAAATATCCAACTCTTGCGGTCAACGTCTTTTACTTGCTTATGTCCACCTGAAATAAAGACAACAAGCCAACTGAGCGGCACAACAACCATAGTTCTGATAGCAGTCCAAAGGTTAGCATCCATATCCGCTACGCCAACTTTTCCTAAAATAGCCACCAGACTCGCAAAAACCGCCGCCAGCAAAGCGAAAATAAGCCAACTTCGATTGGATTTTTTATCACTGTCATCATTTGCGGAATCTCTCTTGAGGTCAAGCATAAGCCAAGTGCCAAAGCCTATGAGAGTCATGCCAAAAACAGTGACTAACCGAACGGGTTCACTTAAAATAATAAACGCCAAAATCATGGTAAGAATGGTGCTGCTTTTGTCTATAGGCACAACCTTATTCACAGGTCCCAGCCGTAAAGCACGAAAGAAGCAAAGCCAAGAGGCGCCCGTAGCACAGCCCGACAAAATGAGAAACACCCATGTCCGCCCTTGCACATGCCGTATTCCATCCTGCGCATTAACAACGAAAACCATAATCCAAGCAAAAACAAGAACAACAATCGTGCGTATAGCTGTAGCCAAATGTGAATCAACATTTTTAATTCCAATTTTCGCCAAAATCGTAGTAATCCCGGCAAAAAAAGCTGCACCAATGGCATAAAGCAGCCATAACTCCATATAGTCTAAACTCCTTGCTCACCATGCTTTGCGCTAATTATACCCAGTATTGTTCCTAATAGCAAGTTTTAATTGTAGGACAGGGGGACGGTTCCTCTGTCCTGTGCAAGACAAGCATACCGTTTGTACTGTGCTACGCACATTTCGCACATTTTTAAAAAATTTTTTCGGTTGCAAAAATCTGGTGAAAAGTGTTAATCGCGGTTTTGAAATCCTGAACAGAGAATCCAAAAGTGTGAAAATAGTGTTGAAATTCACACCGAATATGTGAAAAACATGAGTTTAAATATTGACAAAATGTTGTTGACTTATGGAAAATCTTCGTGTACTATACAAACTCCAAAGACAAAAATCGAGACAAAACAAATAAGCAGTATAAGGAAAACCACTATGAAAGTAAAAATGCTATTAGCATCAGATGATGCGAGATACACAATGAAATTCTCAGAGCAAATATCGAAAAACCACAGCGACATGTTGGAGGTCACGATTTGCAGTAATCCGGATATGCTTGAAAAGACAATATCTCGCAGCAAAGTGGAGATAGCCCTCATCGACCAACCGTTTGTAAATTACTTTGAAGAGATAGAAGTCAAGCTACCGCTCATCCTGCACTCAGATGCACAAACAGACGATGCGCCGCAGGAGCTTGCTCGAATAGGAAAGTACAGGAGAATATCCACAATAGTAGCAGATATTCTTGCAATATATTCAAAAGTTTCAAAAAGTCTGGTGGTTGGAGTAGGCAAAAAAACAAGCATTACGGCAGTGTGGGCTCCGGCAGGGGGAGTGGGAAAAACAACAGTAGCGCTTGCAACTGCGACAGCACTTGCAAAAAGCGGCAAGAGCGTGTTTTATCTAAATCTTGAATCATTTACAAGCCTGCCACTCTACTTCGGTGAAGGAAGAAAAAGCATAAGTGCGGTGTTTGAAATGCTTGAAAGCAATGAGGGCGATGTAAAAATGCTCATATCAGGCATAAGTACAGAAGAAAATGGCATTACATATCTCAGCAGACCAAACAACTATGACGACATAAATATATTGTCAGAGGAAAACATTGAAGAACTTGTACACTGCTGTGCAGCACTTGCCGACGAATTGATTGTAGATATTTCCTTACCATGCGATTTCCGCACGAAAAAAGTGTTTGAAATGGCTAAAAAAGTCCTGTTGGTAACAGATAAATCCGAGACAGCAAAGACAAAACTATCCCAATTTATAAATCAAAACAACGTGTTTGAAAACATGCGCGAAAAGGTGAATCTGATTGCAAATAAAGGTGCGGCAGCAGATGAGTTGCAAATTGATTCCGTGAATTCCTTACCGCAGATATTCGCCATATCAGAAGCTCAAATCTACAAAGAACTGGCAAACCACATTAAGCCGGCAGACTGACGATATGAGTTAAGTAAGAAATGGTAAATGACATGAATGAACAAGCAATAGGCGATATAATCAGCAGTCTCAAACTTGAAATGCAAAGCCACGCAGACCTAACAAACCTTGAAGATCCTGAACTTCAAAGCCTTGTGGTACATGCATTAAATGAAAAAATTGAAATCGCCCATGAAAGACAAGATGAAGGCAACACACAAATACTGGGACTCAACTTCAGAGAAAAAAAGACAATAACCACAGCAGTTTTCGAGTCAATCAGAGGACTTGGAGTACTAGGCTCAATCATAACAGACCCCGATGTCACTGAGATTATGATAAACGGGCACAAAGACATTTTCGTTGAAAAAGCAGGGAAATTATATAAAAAAGACATACAGTTTGAGAGCAGGCGAGAACTCGAAATAATCATAACAAAATTTGTCTCAAGAGCGGGCAGAGCGGTAAATGAAAGTCAACCAATAGTGGATTTTCGTTTAGAGGACGGTTCGCGTGTAAACGTTGTAATGCAACCAATTGCGCTTAACGGACCGATAGTGACCATGCGGCGCTTTCCTAAAGAAGCAATGACAGTTGAAAAGCTAATAAGTTATGGCTCAATTACAGAGGAAGTCGCAGAGACGCTGAAGCTACTCGTAACATCAAAGTGCAATATATTCGTAAGCGGCGGAACAGGTAGTGGAAAAACAACATTTCTCAATGCGCTTTCAAACTTTATTCCGAGAGACGAGCGAGTCATAACGATAGAGGACTCGGCAGAGCTGCAAATAAAGAACATAGACAACCTTGTACGACTCGAAACCAGAAACGCAGGAGCAGACGGCAAAGGAGAAATCTCCATAAAAGACCTTATAAAATCAGCGCTCAGAATGAGGCCGGAGCGCATAGTTGTAGGTGAAGTAAGGGGTGCGGAAGCACTTGACATGCTCCAAGCCATGAATACAGGACATGACGGCTCACTGTCCACCGGTCATGCAAACGGAACAAAAGATATGCTCAGCAGACTGGAAACCATGGTGTTGCAAGGTGCGGCAGGTTTGCCGCTGGAAGCAATAAGACAGCAAATAGCCTCTTCCGTCGACATAATAATACATCTGTCGAGACTGCGGGATAAAAGCCGCAAAACGATGGAAATAGTAGAAGTTTTGGGTTACGACACAAACACAGGGCAAATAAAGCTAAATTCATTATACGAGTTCAAAGAATCCCCAAAAAGTACCAAGAGAAAAGTATACGGCGAACTAAGCCGCACTCAAAACTCAATGCAAAACACATACAAGCTACGTATAGCAGGCATCGACCGCATAATTTAGGAGAATCAGTGTGAATAAATTCAAAGATACAAAAACACCCGACTACAAGAAGTCCCAATCTACGATAGTAGATCATATCATGGCGTTTACATCAGGTCTGGTCATAGGTTTCTTGGTGGTATTCATATTCTACCGATTACTATTAATCTCAATCATCGCAGGGATTGTATTTGGAGTCGTAAACATACTCCTCTCAGCACAGAAAGCATCAAAAAACAGGTTGATAAAGCTACGAATGCAGTTTTTCGATCTACTCGAAGCGATGTCAGTGGCTATGCGGGCAGGAAGTCCGATTTTGCGTTCTCTGCAGAGTGCCAGAGAAGATTTAATCCTAATATATCCCGCAGACAGCGATATCATAACAGAACTTGACATAATTATTGGAAAGTTCAACAACGCCGTCCCATTATCAGAAGCATTTTCAGATTTCGCAAAGCGTAGTGGGCTTGCCGACATAACCAGCTTTGCATCAATCTACAAAGCGATTGAAGGTAAATCAAGCAGAGCGGATGAGATAGTTAAAGACACACAACAAATTATATCCGACAAGATGGAAATTGAGATGGAAATAGACACGATGATGACGGCGGCAAAGTCAGAAGTAAACATAATGCTATTTATGCCGCTTTTTATTCTCGGAGTGATTGGTTACGCCGGAGCCGGATTCATGGACGCAATATATACGACAAGTGTGGGTCGTTTGGTGTCGAGTATTGGAATAATGGTGTTTATACTAAGCTTTATGTTAGCACGCAAGTTCAGTAGCGTGAAATTGTGAGCTTCACAGTAAAATTATTTGCACAAATATTACTAATATATAAATGACTATGACAGTAAAACCGTTGCAGTGCAAGAAAATTAAAAAACGAGACAAAAAGTAAGGAGTAAAAATGACCATAATTATACTAATTCCTGCAACACTTCTTTTGGCAGTTTGGTTACTGCTTTTGGGCAGAGCCACAGATGAAGATAGAGCCTTAGCGACCCATTCTCATCATTTGGATAAACTCGCAACCATCAAAAAGTTAAAGGAAAAAGAAAAACAGACAAAAGAAAAGTTGGAGTCGTATAACGAAAAAGTCTCCTTACTTTTAAGGAATCTTATATTTCGCGACAAAGCAAAAGAGATACAAAAGTTGGAAAAAGCTGTCTTAGCTTTTCGGCAGGGAAAAGCAAAAAATGCAAGTGTTTTTATATTACCGGGCTACGTTCTGCTACGAGAAGTGGAAGCTCTCGGCAAAGGAGCAATACATAAAAACATATTATCAAAAAGTTTTGAGTTGTTCGGCAAAAAACACGCACAGAGCAAAACAAAGCAGTTGCTTGCAAAGCTTATAGCATACCCAATTATCGGTATAGCAAGCACACTCACCCTGGGAGTGATTATCTTAGGGAGCATCAGCCAAACTGTAGGGATAGCTGTAATGGGTATCGGAACGGTATTAATGATAGTGTTGGTGTATGCGATGTATGACGAACTGGATGATATGGTGAAAAAACGCCAAAAGTCCATAAGCAGGGAATTTCCGAATGTAGTGTCAAAGCTGGCACTGCTTGTAACATCAGGAATGATAATGGATAGGGCATGGAAAGAAACTTCTTCCAGCGGAGATACTGAGTTATACCTTGAAATGCGAAAGACCTCACAAGAACTGGATAATCTCGTCAGCCCTGAAACGGCATACAGCAACTTCATAAACCGCTGCAACACAAAGGAAAGTGCAAAACTCGCCTCGGCAATAATGCAAAATTTATCGAAGGGTAATGCCCAAATCGGAAAACTGCTAAAAGATATGGCACGTGAAGCATGGCAAGAGCGTAGACACACAGCAAAACGCGACGCAGAAAAAGCAAACTCAAAACTAATGATACCCACAATGTTATTATTTCTGGCAATCTTGGTAATGCTAATGGTACCCGTAGCAATGAATTTCTCAGGACTATAGGAAGGGAGGTGAAACCTATGTTACAGACAATAAAACAATTTTCCCAAAACGCATACATTTCTATAAGCTCATTTATCAGAGTGTTTATGCACGACGAGCGTGGATTATCAGGTATTGTAGTGGCAATACTTTTGATTTTGGTTGCAGTCTTGGCAATCGTGCTTATCTGGGGATTCTTAGGCGGCTGGCTCGAAGAGCTGTGGGATGACATAACAGGAAACGCCGGGGGCATAGCCTAGGTAGTTAAGAGATTCTGCAAAGGTGAGCAAGGGGGAACAGAGTATGCGAAGCTTATTAAAAAACACAAATGGAAGCGCAGTAGTAGAAGCCACCATACTCTTTCCGATTATCACAATGATTTTCGCCGCACTTGTACTATTGGCAGTATTTTTGCCGTCACATGCTGTTTTGCACAGAGCGACACAGTTTGCGGCGACAGCCCTTGCAACAGAAGAGAGCGGCACATGGATATTCTTCGATGACGAGACACTCTCACATCGTTGGGAAACGGATAAATCGCGGCTAAAAAATGTCTATGCAGACCTATTTTTGAGCGAAGATATCGCAGACCGCGGAGAAAAAATAGCAAGAGAAATTGAGAGCCGCAGCATTAGCTCAAAAGAGGGAGAACTCACAATTACCGCATACGTAGAAAACAAAATCATTTACAAAGAAGTGGTTGTAGCTGCATCACGAGAATATCCAATGCCTGTCGACCTGAGTTTTGTGGGATTTCCCAAAACAATAACTGTTAAATCAGCATCAAGTGCACAAGCACAAAATGCAAGTGATTTTGTGAGAAACATAGACATAGCTTCAGATTTTGCCACATTTATCTCAGACAAATATGAGATTTCCAATGTTGGCGACAGCATATCATCATTCGGTGGCAGAGTCACAAATCTGCTGGGCTGGAATCGCTGATAAAAACGAAACGGTTAATAAAAATTCGAGGAAAAGCATGAAAAAACTACTCAAAGATACAAAAGGAGCCGTAACAGTGTTCGTAACATTGCTGCTCATACCCGCAATGCTCATAAGCGGAACAGCGGTAGACCTTGCAAGGCTCCACACAGCGAAGGGCATTGTGCAAAACGCAAATGAACTCGCCGCAAATGCGGTGCTCACACAGTACAACTCATTATTATACGACCTATACGCAATATTCGGTATAGCACAGGACGACCCAATCTTGGGAAAATTGCTTGATGAATACATCAGAGTGTCGGTATTCGGTGAGACTTCGGCAGATAGGGGGATGGGCACGTTACAACTATTCTACGGCAGTGATTTGTCGATGGAGGAGCCTTACTTTCCTGACAGGAAAAACCTCAAAAATCCGGACGTTATCAGGCGACAAATCGAAGAATATATGAAATTTCGAGGTCCGGTAATAATTGTAAAAGAATTCTTAGAGCTACTCGGCATGAGTACGTTTAAAAGCGATTCAGGTGTAATAAGTGATAAGTTAGACATAGAAGAAGCGATTGCCGGAATCTTTGAGAAATACAAACAGCTTTACGACACAATACAAATAGCCGATAAATGCAACCAAGTACGCGGAGGCGTTGCCGGGATGTCAGTTGGAACCGTCTCATCATCGCTCGATTTGATTTTGCACCAATTTGTTGCGCTGGATGCAAACTTTGAAGCGTGGCTTGAAGCCGAAGATGACGTTAAGCCGGAGATTGTGAGAAAGCATGATGCAATATTGCAAAATATAATATCCCGCACAGTTGGCGGAAGTGTCGGCAATAGCTGGAGTAGTGGTGGATGGCAGCATTTTACAAATCCGCAAGGACTTAGGACGACAATCACTAATGCTAAAGACAACGTAAACTCCTTCAAACCAAGATTTCATGATGTAGTTGCGATTGCAAGAGAAATCGACGGCTTAAAGACTCAACTCTCTCAAATGGTTGATTCGCTCGAAAACAAGCTAGATAGTGAAAATGTTAACGAAGAGCTAAAGTCGGCACTCACAAGTAGGGAAGGCTCACCGCCAAAAAACATGATTGAAAGATACAGAGATATGCTCAAGTGGGGCAGTATTGAATCAATGGCTGTAATATTTAAAGACGGCGGTTATCATTATCTTGACAACATTTTAAAACCATATCTGGATGATGTTATTTTTAGAAGTGAGAGAAATGCATGGGGCCCACGCTTCACACGTTCAGAATTGGAAAATGCGTTTTCGCTGTCAAGTCTAGACCTGAGCGAGAGCAATAGCCATACTCTCTATACCTTGGCGAGTTATACAAAAGAAGATATCTCATACGAAATGCCACCGGGATTTTTAAAGTTCGGTGAACATCCCGGACACAATCAAGAATTTTTCAAAGAGCTTGAATCATTTCTAAAACAGCCTGAAGTTAATCTGACAAAACTATATGACGGTCAAAATGAATCAAGTGGCTCAGACAGCGCGAAAAAGCAGGAAAACATGATAAAGCAACTCAGTGACTTAGTAAAAACAGCCTATGCAGGGCTGAAAAACGACCCACTTGGTGCTAAGCATATAAGCCCTGCAACGTCATCAGGCGGCACGGAGACGATGGCCGATTTTGACAGTATGGTAAAGCAGGTGAGCAGTTCCCCTATTTCAAATATAATTTCCGACCCTGCAGGGAGTATCAGAAGAGCGGGAGATTACTTATTACTCCTGACATATTGTAGCTCAATGTTTTCAAACTACACAACAGGCAGACCTGAAATAACGGGAAAACGTATAACAGAACTCGACACCTCGGAGTTACCAAAGACAATGGCAAGAATTCCGCTCAGTCCAAGGGTGAATTACTTCTTTCAGTCAGAGATGGAGTATCTCTATAACGGCAATGAGACAGCCGGAGCAAATCTAAGCGCAGTCACAAAACTCATCTTTATGGTTAGACTTATATGCAATTACATAACGGTGTTCAGTGTCAGAGAAGTAAGCACGATAGTAAACGGTATAAGAACGGCATTTGCATGGAACCCACCACTTGGACTATTGCTTGGAGAACTGGCACGAGCCGCATTCGTAGCGGCAGAATCAGCGATAGACGTGGCAAAACTCAGAGGTGGTGGTAACGTACCACTGCTAAAAAGCGTACAAAAAGGAGAGTGGGTCTGCAGACCGAGTAATATAGTCTCAGCACTAAATAACGTCGCATCCGGCACAAAAAAGGAAGAAAATAAAAATGACGGGCTCTCATACACAAACTACATGACATTTTTCTTCATAACAAAAGCCGTTACCGATGCTCAAGCCGGAGACGAACTGGTAAAACGCACAGCAAATCTAATAGAGTGGAACATGATAAATTACATGAATAATATAAACAGTGACGAAAGCAAGATGACCGGCGCACTGGCACAAGAAGGCAGGTTTAAACTTGAAAACATGAAAACAGACTTCAGCCTAACGACAAAGGTAGAAATGCGCATGTTGTTTCTATCAATGATATTCGCACAAAACTTCTCAGGAAGCCGAGATATAGGTATGCCAACCCAAATGCCGCTGGAAGTAACAGTATACCGAGGGTATTAGTAAAAAAAGGGTAAGGGTAGCCCGGAGTGGGCAATTTGTTCCGCGTTTTTCGAGCCATCGGGATCTACACCGCTGTTCTCGAAAAACGACTCCACAAACAGCCCACTCCGGGCGGGAACGAAGCACCAACAAAGCGAGGGTATTAAATGCTAAAAGACGTATCAGGACATATTGTTGTAGAAACAGTAGGCACATTCATACCATTCACGTTACTGGTGATTTCGATACTGAGCATTGTGAACATTGTGACATTGCAAGCACGAGTCCACAATGCCTTAACCCAGACAGCAAACGCTGTGTCCCAGTACAGCTATGTGCTCAAAGTTACAGGTATAGCAGACGACCTCGTGAAGCTCGATGTAAAAGCAAGCGAGGGAGCGGAGCTGATAGACTCAGTGCTCGGCGGACTGAGCGCATTTCCGGGAAGCAAAGGCTTTGATGTAAACAATGGAACCCGCGCACTAGATGCGGCTCAGCAAGCCGTAGGTGACCCACGGCGCATGGTGCAAAGCCTCACAAACTATGGAGTAAATGAACTGCGCAACACCATGTTTGCTGAAATACTAAGTCCTATGGTTATGAGATTCCTTGCACTCGAAGACAAAACAGGTGAAGAATATCTCGAAAGCGTGAGAGTCGTGAGCTTTGACCTTTCAGATAGCGTGGTTGTTGACAAAAATGGAAACATAAAAATAACAGCAGAATTTGAAGTGGAGTACACATTCGGGGCGCTTAGATTGCCGTTTACTCCAACGCTAAAAATCACACAGACAGCACAGACAAAAGCATGGCTCGGCGGTACAGGAGGAGGATACACAGGATGATGCGAAAATGTATTAAACACTCGGTACATGCGATTGTGATATTAATTGTATTATTGATTTGGATAATGTTTCGCGCGCAGGAGCTATCGACATATGCAGTGATAAAATATGCACTTATCATGATATTCGGCTACATAGCGCTACTCTTTGACATATTCCAAAGACGCATACCCAACGGACTCGTATTAGGAATGCTTGCCATGTGGATATTAATGACTTTGCCGATATTGTTTTTAAGCACTTCGGCAGGAATAGAAGCACTGATAGATTCAGCACTTGGGTTTGCTATCGGCGGTGGAGTATTTATAGTGGTCTATCTTATAAGTAAAAAAGGTGTAGGTGGGGGCGACGTAAAATTCATGGCAACAGCAGGACTATATCTGGGCTTATCAAACACAATTCCCGCAATATTATACGGAACAATACTTGCCGCCTTGGTAGGATTAACACTGATACTAACCCGCAAAATAACAAAAAAAGACTCAATCCCCCTAGCGCCATTTCTGTTTTTGGGCATAACCATAACAGCATTCACAATATGAAAGCCCCTCTCACAAGCCGCTTTTTACTTAAAATTTATCAAAAGTAATGGTGAAAACAATGAACAAAAAAATCTACATACCCATAATACTGACTTGCACAGCAATCCTCGGAGCCGCTTGGTACGTAGCAGTCAACACAAGCTCCACAACAGAAAAACAACTGCTCCTGATAAATGAAGCTGTTCAAATGATGGAAAGTGGCATATACATAAGAGCCGTGCCGCTTTTAGAAGAAGCGGCAAACTATGATGCAGCTTACACGGCAAAAGCCGAAAAAGAGCTAAAAAGGGCGTATTTGGAATTAATGGAAAATCGAGGATTCACAAGGCGTTACACAACGCTACTCGAAAAGCAGTTGAGCAGAAAAGATGTCGCATCAGAGGTGTTCATAGAGGCGGCAGAGTTCTACCTAAATAGTCAAAAAATAGGCACTGCGCTAACAATCTTGAAAGATGGGCTTAAAAGAATAAATTGCCCGGAAATCGAGAAGCTTTACGAGAAGTCGAGATACGCCTATGAATTGAGTTGGGTAAGATACGATGAAGTGACTGCAATGTTTGACGGTACCGCCGGTGTGCTAAACGAAGGCAAATGGGGCATAGCAAGAACAGACGGCACGCTGATAATTCCAAATAAATACGACAAAATCAGCACATTTTTTCAAGGCATTGCAATCGTGAGAGAGGGTGGAGAAATATATGCAATCGATGAAAAAACAAACCGCCTAGCAGTGCCGGAGCAAGCCATAACCGACTTTAAAAATCTCTCAGGCGGCAGAGTGGCTTTAAAAACAGACGAGGGCTGGCGAAGAGCTTCAAGCGACTTGGAATCGGGAGCAAAAGTTTTTGAGGACATAGGCATGTACTCAGAGGGCTTTGTGTCGGCTAAAACAGATGGAAAATGGGGAGTGATAGATTTAGGTACGGACTGGCTCATTGCGCCGAAATATGAGGGTATAGTAATGGATGAACTCGGCAGGAGTGTTGGTCAGACAGCTGTGTTTGTAAAAGACGGAGATGTCGTGAAGCTTTTTTCAGGCGGGAAATGGATAGGGGAAGAATTTGATGATGCAAGACCTTTTTCGAATGAAGGTTACGCATCAGTTAAGAAAAACGGCAAATGGGGATTTATCGACACGACAGGCGAGCTGAAAATTGACTATAAGTTCGATGACGCACTATCTTTTTCGGGGCATTTAGCAGCCGTAAGAGAAGGCGAACATTGGGGATTTATTAACCTGCAAGGAGATATAGTGATAGCAGCAGAGTTTTATGATGTGAAGTGCTTTTCGCAGGGAAGCGCACCGGTCAAAACCGACCGCGGATGGCAGTTTTTAACACTTATCGAGTTTAAAGGGGGACTAACGCTATGAGTAAAGATTGTATGAGTACGATGGAGCTAAAGATTGAAAGCAGGAACAATTTTGCGAGCGGAGCTTATTTGGTAACGGCAATTTCGCAAAACAATGTGGACAAAAACGCACTGTACACAATAACCGCAGATTTGCCGAAATTTATGCTTCCGTTCACCTATACAAACATAGATGGAGAAGTGGAGATAGTCTACGAAGTAGGCAATTTGGTTAAACTGAGCTACTTCAAGGGCGAACTCAGCACAGATGAATATGTGGGATTATGGATAAGTTTATTGCAGCCACTGCTTGAGTGCGGAGATTGGTTTTTAAACTCAAGCTCATTCGTGCTAAACATGGACTATCTGTACTACGACAAAAAAGAAAAATCCGCAATGTACATGTATGTGCCGGCAATTGAGGGAAATGCGAGCAAAAGCACGTGGGGCGAAATGGCAAAATCACTGTCAAAAATAATAACGGTATCAGACAAAGAACTGGAAAACAGGGTGTTACGCTACATACTGGATAATTTCACTCCAAGAGAATTTTTGGAAATGCTGAAAGATTATACGGCGCAAAACTCACAACAAGCATTACCGCACACCTCACAGCATATTTCGGTGCAAAACTCGGAACCATGCTCTTTTGACGAGAGCATAGACATCGGCTTTTTGCCAATTTCCGCCGATTTGTCCGACGAACCGGAAATCAAAAGCCAAAGAACTAAAGAAAAAAAGTTCAGAATGTTCGGAACAAAAAGTAAAAAGAAAAATCGCTCAAAGGATTCATCTGAGCAGTGCGATAATGAACTCCCGCAGGTTTACGAAATCCCCATAATAGCAGAAAAAACCATAGATCATCCGCAGGAGCAAATCACAATTATAGACATAACGGAAAGCATACCGTTTATGCTGCAAAAAACAAGATTCAAATGTGTGGGAAAATCAGAACTGCCACAGCTCATAGATGTGGAAATCGGTGAGGGTGACATATTCTCAATAGGCCGCTACGACGCCGCGCTGGGAAAGCCGCAATCAACATTTGAGTTCGACAAAAAAACAAAGGCTGTGAGCCGCCGCCATGCAGTTATAGAACGAGACATCGAGGGCTACAAGCTGATTGACTTATGCTCAAGAGCAGGCACATTCATCGACGGGCAAAAACTGCCGCCCAACACTCCCTATCAGCTTGCCATAGGAACCCGTGTCTCATTCGGAAATTTTGGAGCAGATTATGTTTGGGATGTCGGGTGACGGAAGTTACCTAAAAAACACATATAAAATTGAGGAAAAATTGGGCGCAGGGGGCAACAGTGAAGTCTACAAAGTCTGGCATATGCGCCTGCGCAAGTTCTATGTGATTAAGGCGCACAGAGCGGGTGCCATGTGTGCTGCTCAAGTACTGAGAAACGAAGCAGAGGCACTGAAAAACTTAAAAAGCCTATATGTTCCACAGGTATTTGACGTTCTTGCCGACGAAAAAACAAGCTATACCATAATGGAATATATCGAGGGTAAGAGCTTTGACAAACTACTCAGGAAAAGCGAAAAATATGAGAGAATGAAAGTAATAAAGTGGTACTACCAACTGGCAACGGCACTGGAAGAAATACATGAAAAAGGCGTTTGTCACCGCGACATAAAACCCTCAAACATAATGCTGACAAATCGGGGAGATATATGTTTAATAGACTTTGATTCCGCAATAGTCACGGGGAAAAATGTAGGTATAATCAATCGCAGTTTGGGATACGCTTCACCTGAGCAGGCTCAATTTTTCATCACATGCAAAAAAGCACATGCTAAGCACATTAAACGTATTATGCGCACCTCTTACACCTCAGCAGAGGACGTAGCTCTTAAAGTAGCCGAGCCGATCTTTCCGTATAAAAGCATCGACTGGAAACTCTCCGACATATACAGCCTTGGAGCAACAATGTACCATCTTCTTTTTGGCAGGCAACCGCCTGAAGAGGAAAGCTTGGCGGATAAATTAATAAAAATAACAGAAAACGGCGCGACACTTGAATATATAATAAAGCGCTCTCTACATTCCACACCGAGCAAAAGATTTCTGTCGGCAAGTGACATAAAAAGCGCTATTAATAAAATTAATCAGGATAGCAATATCGCAGCTATTGCACGGGGTCTCTGAGTTCAAGCAGTTTAGTCTTTAGTTCACCCTCAATGCGTCCCAGTTCTACCTCGGCGGCACGGCGGCGTTGGGAGCCTTCGGATTGAATACTGCGTACCTCTTCAAGTGTATCAATGAGGTGTTGATTTGTGGTGACTAAAGTTTCGAGATCTACAATGCCGCGTTCAGATTCTTTGGCAATTTCAATGGTGCCCATTTTAAGTGCTTCAGCATTTTTTGTAAGAAGTTCATTAGTCATATTGGAGACTTCACGTTGCGCTTCCATCGCTCTTTGTGCATTGTGCATACCAAGGGCCAGCACCATTTGACTTTTCCAGAGCGGAATGGTATTTACAATAGAAGTCTGAATCTTTTCGACCATAAGGGTGTCGTTGTTTTGAACAAGGCGAATCTGCGGAGCCATCTGAATCGAAACCATGCGAGTAAGCTCTAAATCGTGGAGTTTCTTTTCAAATCGGTTGATCATGTTGGCATAATCGTTCGCTGCCTGCGCATCTTCCGGTTGTCCTGTTTCGGCGGCTTTTTTGCGAAGTTCAGGCAAGACGTTATTAACGCACTCTTCAAGTTTGAGTTTACCTGCCAGAATATACATCGTGAGTTCCTTGAAGTGAGCTTGATTAACTTCATACATCTTATCAAGCATAGCGGCATCCTTGAGGAGTATCACTTGATGTTTTTCGAGCATGTCGGCAATTCTATCCACATTTGAAGAGACCTTGGAATACTCTGCTTTCATAGTCTCAATTTTGTTGCGGACTTTTTTGCGTAGACCCAGAAAACCTCTCTTCTCTTCGCCATTATCGCTGAATCCACGCAACTCAACAACAAGGCCGGAGAGCATTTGTCCAACTTCTCCCATATCCTTTGTGCGAACATTTTTAAGAGTTGATTCCGAGAAGTTTGCGATATTTCGCTGAGATGCCGCTCCATAAGTGAGTACGGCATTTGTGTTTGAAATGTCAATTTTTTCAGCAAAACCACGCACTTGTTTTTGCTCTTCAGGACTGAGTTGCTCGATATCGAGCTTAGCAGAGGCAGGTTCATCGGGAGCCAATTCAAGCGCATTAGCAGCAGGAATAGCTAGTGCTGCAGGGCTTTCTGCACCATCCGGTTCAAGTGTCAATGTAGGGACATACTCCATAGCTTGCATTTCTTCCATTTTATTTTTCTTCCTTTCAGGTCGGTTATGTGGTATAATACGAAACAGTATACCAAGAAATAGCAAAGAATGAAATATATTTTTTTGCATAAAGGAACGAGCACAATAATGCCAAAAGTAGCTCCGTCGATATTGGCGGCGGATTTTGCAAAATTAAAAGAAGAAATAGACAGCATACAAAATGCAGACTATCTGCATTTTGACGTAATGGACGGAATGTTTGTTGAAAACATATCGTTCGGACTGCCTGTGCTTGAATCAGTGCGTAAAGTGACAGGCATGGTATTAGATGTCCACTTAATGATTGCATCCCCTGCACGCTACACCGCAAGGTTTGCAAAAGCAGGTGCGGACATCATAAACTTCCACATTGAAGCAGAGACTGAGCAAAACATAAAAAACGCAATAACCGAGCTTCACGGCATGGGTAAAAAAGCAGGGCTGACAATAAAACCAAACACCCCCGTAGAAGTGTTGCTGCCATATATAGACATCCTTGACCTGATTCTGGTAATGACAGTCGAACCGGGTTATGGCGGGCAAAAGTTTAAGAGCGAAATGCTTGAAAAAGTGACACAGCTAAGAAAAATCATAGATGTAAAAAAACTAAACTGCGAAATAGAAGTTGACGGTGGCATAAACATAGAAACAGCAAAACAATGCGTAAACGCAGGAGCAGATGTTTTAGTTGCAGGTGTGGATATTTTCAAGGCTCCAAGCCGAGCTGAGCATATAAAAAGTTTACAAAACTTACGCCCATAGGAGCGTATTCTAGGAGAATAGCGTGAAAAATCACGCTACGGGGGAATGTGCGATTTGCTCCCCCTGCGGGGAACCGCAAATGATGCACAAAAAAATCCATTCCTTCTCATGGACTATTTGTGCCCAAAGATTACCGAAAGGAACGGATTTTTAATGGATTTTTTTCCATCAGCACTTGAAAATCTAATAGATAAGTTCGCCACCCTGCCTGGAATCGGGCGAAAAACCGCACAGCGACTTGCCTTCTATGTGATAGCCCTTGACGAAGAGCGGGCTCTGGCATTTGCCGATGCGATAAGAGAAGCGAAACAAGATGTCAACTTTTGTGAAGTGTGCCTAAATCTCGCAGACAGCGACCTGTGTTCGGTGTGCAGAGACGAGAGGCGAAGCAAGAAGCTGGTGTGCGTAGTGCCTGACCCAAAGGGAGTTCTCGCGATTGAGCGTTCACATGAGTTTGACGGAGTGTACCATGTTTTGCACGGGGTAATATCGCCGATTGGAAACGTGGGTCCCGATGACATAAGAGTAAAAGAATTGGTAAAAAGAGTCTCCGGCGGTGAGATAGAAGAAGTTATAATGGCGACAAACCCCGATACAGAGGGCGAAACCACTGCAAGATACATATCGCGCTTGCTACAGCCGTTTGAAGTCAAAGTGACACGCCTTGCCTACGGAATCCCGGTGGGCGGCAGTCTGGAATTTGTAGACGACGCAACCCTCATGCGTGCATTGGAAGGCCGTTTGGAGATGTAACCCCACACAATCAATTTTGCAGAAATTAAAAAATCGACTAATGGATACCTATATCCATCAATATATAGGCATAAAAATCATGATTGGAGAATAAGAATAAACAATGGCAGAAAAACTTAAAATAATCCCGCTGGGCGGGCTAAATGAGATTGGAAAAAATCTCACAGTGTACGAGTATGGTCAAGACATCATAATCGTAGACTGTGGGTTGGGTTTCCCTGACGATGACATGTACGGTATAGACATTGTAATACCCGACATTACCTACCTTCGTGAAAAAAAAGCAAGAATTAAAGGTATAATCCTTACCCACGGACACGAGGACCACATCGGGGCACTGCCTTACGTTATGCAGGAACTGGATGTGCCAATTTACGCAACACCCTTGACAGCGGGTTTGGTGGGAAACAAACTTAGCGAACACAAGCTACTCGAAAAAACAACGCTCGAAGTGAGAAAAGCAGGCGACATAATAAAACTCGGTTGCTTCAAAATAGAGCTGATTCACGCAAACCACAGCATTCACGACACAGTTATGCTGTCTATAAGAACACCTATGGGAACAGTTATCCACACAGGCGATTTTAAAATCGACACAACCCCTGTATCTGAAGAAATGATAGATTTGGCAAGGCTGGGCGAACTCGGTAAAAAAGGAGTTCTCGCACTGCTATCAGACTCAACAAACGTTGAAAAAACAGGCTATTCCACATCTGAGCGTAAAATCGGTGAACGCTTTGAGGAGCTGTTCCACAGATGCACTCAAAGAATCATAGTTACAACATTCGCATCAAATATCCATCGAGTTCAGCAGGTTTTGGACTGTGCGGCAAAACACGGCAGACGTGTTGCGGTAACAGGCAGGAGCATGGAAAACACGTTGGCAGTGGCGACGGAACTGGGTTGCGTAAAAGTACCGGACGGACTACTCATGGAACTGAGTAAAATCAACAACCTACCACCCGATAAAATAGTAATAATAACAACAGGCAGCCAAGGAGAACCCATGAGTGCGCTTTACCGCATAGCATTCTCAGGACATAAACAAATAGAAATAAAATCCGGCGACAGAGTTATAATATCCGCTTCAGCCGTGCCGGGCAATGAAAAAACCGTAAGCAGGCTCATAGACGAACTCTTCCGCAGAGGTGCAGAAGTCATCTACGACAAAGTTTCAGAACTCCACGCCTCAGGGCACGCATATCAAGAAGAACTGAAAATGATAATTGCCCTGACAAAACCAAAGTTTTTCATGCCCGTACACGGGGAGCATAGGCACCTGTGCTCCCACGCAAAACTTGCCGAGCAGGTAGGCATTAAATCCAAAAACATAATAATTGGAGATATCGGGCAAGCAATAGAGTTTACGTCAAAGTCAGCGCAAAGGGGTCAAGTCGTACCATCAGGCAAGGTGTTGGTAGACGGTACAGGCGTCGGAGACGTTGCCTCAGTAGTTCTCAGAGACAGAAAGCACCTGGCACAAGACGGCATGTTGGTGGCAATAGTAAACGTGTCCAGTGAAGATGGCAGCCTAATTTCAGAACCGGACATAATAACCCGTGGATTTGTTTACGTAAAAGAATCGGAAGAACTCATACAAGAACTCAAAAACATAGTAATAGAAATCGTGGAAAGTTTCGCCGAGGACAAAGTCTCAGACTGGACCTCAATGAAACGCTCAATAAGGAACGAACTGTCGGAGTATCTATACAAAAAAACCAAACGCAAGCCCATGATTATGCCCACAGTTACTGAAATTTAAATATCATCAATTGCCAATTGTCACAAAATTAACAAACGAAACCATGTTCCACAATAATTTTAACAAAAATTCGCAAAAACACTTGATTTCTATAAAAAAATGTGGTATGGTAACGATGTATCAACAGAGGGAAGAAGGATTTTCCGAAAATCTCGAAGAAAGGATGGACTACACCATGAATATTTCAGGAGTAACACATACCGCTCAAGTTTTACCCCCGCCACCGGCGGAAGCTGCAAATGCAGCATCAGCAGAGGCAGCAGTGCCCGCAGGAGAAGTCGCAGCGGTAGGTGCGGATGCAGTGGCATTCGAAGCACAGGTTGCTACTCAGGTTATGGATATGGCTCAAAGCCAGTTTGAAGATGCCGCCAATCAACTAATCAGCCAAATGGCAGCAGCAACCGGAGTTGGTCAAAACGTAGATGCATTCGCATAACAAAAACAAACAGTAAAAAAGCATTAAGCGTAAGCTCGGTGCTTTTTTATTGCTCAAACGCCCGTCATTGCGGGCTTGACCCGCAATCCCCCGTGGATATGCTCATTACTTATGGGATTGCGGCTCGGAGGCCGCAATGACGAACGGATATGCTCATTATCTATAGGATTGCGGCTCGGAGGCCGCAATGACGGAATCAAGGCAGGGGCTTACAGCTCGCGGTACATTCCGGGTGCATCAACTTTTGTAGCATGCTCGTTAATGCTCTGCACCTCAACTTTGAGAACCCTTTCGCCGAACCGAAGCTCAATGATATCCCCCTGTTTAACCGCTAAAGAGGCTTTGGCAACCTTGCCGTTGACGGCAATTCGCCCGCCATCACACGCCTCATTGGCGACAGTGCGCCGCTTTATAAGGCGCGAAACTTTCAAAAATTTATCCAAACGCATAAGATGACCATCCTTTAATGTAGCTGCTGCGTATCCCCATGTCACTTTGCGAATAATCGCAGAATCCAATATATCAGTACAACTACGGCGCGGGAATACCCGCGCCGACATTATTCTGATTAAAGTTGTATTCTTACTTTGCTACGACATCTTTAAGAGCTTTGCCTGCTTTGAAAACAGGAGTTGTTGTTGCAGGAATATTGATAGGCTCTTTTGTTTTTGGGTTGCGACCAATGCGAGCAGCTCGTTGTTTCACATCAAAAATACCAAAACCTACGAGTTGTACTTTGTCTCCGCCTTTGAGAGCTTCAGAGATTGAGTCGATTGTTGCTGTGAGGGCTTTCTCGCTGTCTTTCTTTGAAAGTCCTGATTTTGCTGCGATTGCATTGATTAAATCTGTCTTGTTCATTTGTGTTTTTCCTCCTAAAATTGTTACATAAAACATATAATATTTAATTAAAGAAGCAAACTGATTCTATTGAGATATGAATAGTATTAGAATCTCAATTACCTCTCCAATTTCGATAATTGATAGAACTCTTCCAATTCGTCAAGGGACATATCTGTGAGCTCTTTGCCCTTCTCCTTTGCCATCTGCTCAATAAAATTAAAACGGGTGACAAATTTATCGGTTGCAGATGTAAGGGCACGTTCGGGGTCAATTTCAAAAAATCTGGCTACGTTTACAATGGAAAACAGGACATCACCAAGTTCTTCTTCAATAAAAGATTCTTTATCTGCCGCTGCTGAGATATCTGAAGCTATTGCATTTTCCAGCTCATTCACCTCGGAGTTGAGCGAGGACATTGCCCCTGTGTGATCAGGCCAGTCAAATCCGACCTTAGCCGCTTTGCCTTGAATTTTCTCAGCTCGCCATAGTGCAGGGAGACTTTGAGCAACAGAGTTCATGGCATCTGTGACAGTCTTGTGCTTCTTCTCCTGACGCTTAATGTCGTCCCACACGAGAAGAGATTCGTCACCGTCCTTTACTTGGACATCTCCAAAAACATGCGGGTGCCGCCTTATGAGTTTCTTGCATGTGGCGTCGGCTACGTCATTAAAGTTAAAACGCTCGGAGCTTTCGGCAATATCGGAGTGGAAGATAACCTGCATCAGAACATCGCCCAGTTCCTCAATTAAAAGGTCGTCATTTCTCTCATCAATTGCTTCTACGACCTCAAATGCCTCTTCAAGCATATTCCGCCGTATACTCTCATGGGTTTGTTCACGATCCCATGGACAGCCTTTTGGACCGCGCAAAATTTTCATGAGGTTTATAAGGTCATCTACACCGTAACTGGATTTGCTTACAAAATCTACCATACTTTTTCACTTTCTGCAAGATAAATTTGCGAAAAAACCACTAAAATACATAAAAATTTTAAAATTTAGTGAGAATTCCTAAAAAAAATCACTGTGACTTGCGAATTATGCACATAAAAACATGCGAAAAAAGTAGATGTCACAACGCTTTCAGGGTTCACGCGACTGTGAGAGGCGGTATCTGCACACCTTTTTGATATCAAAACTCATGCAGTGTTGAGATAAATTTGTGTGAACTGACTAGCGGACTTTTAAAAATCGTCCGATGACTTCCCCTTTGGGAACGAGCTTCATGTCTTCTTTTGTGACAGCACGAGTGACAACAACGAGGAACCCGTAAACAACAACGGACAAGGCAATGGACAGAGTTAAGTACAGAACGACAGCAGAGCGTCCTGTGCCTATTAAACCACTTCCAAGGAAATAAAACAACATATATGAAAGAAATGCAGTACACGCCATTATAACAGCGCACACGAAGGGTTTTATAAATGCTGCGAAAAACTTAGGCCGCTCAGGCAGGCGAAGTTTAATAATTATGATGTTGAGGGTAGTTATAACTGCAAAGCAAACGAGCGTGCCGATAGGAGAAGCCAAAATTCCAAAGGCGGGGTTGCCTGACAGAAAATATGAAATTGAAATCTTTGCGGCAGCTCCAAGCGGGAAAGTAATAAGTGAAGCCCGCTCATAACCATGGGCTTGCAAGATCGCCGTTGTTAAAAACTGCAAGCATACAAAAAATGTGGCGACACCTAAGATCATTAGAATTGTTGTGGAGAGTATTGTATCGTAATCATATAGCGCAATCAATATGGGCGTAGCGAGAGTGAAAATTCCTGCTGCGGCAGGCATAGCTATGAGGTTGACCAGTTTGACAGACGAGGAAGCTATGGCTCCTGCCTCAGAAAACTGTTTTTTTGAAGTAGCCGCAGCGATTGCCGGGATAATGCTGACCGATACGGGTACTAAAATAGCCGGGGGCAGGTTGTACACTGAAAGTCCGAGTGCGTAAATCCCCATCAACTGGCTTGCCTCATACTCAGAATATCCCAAAACAGATTGAAGCCGACCGAGCACGATACCATTGTCAAACAGCACCATGATTGCCATAAAGGAAGCACTGAGCGATATAGGTAAGCTGACTTTCATTATGTTAACAAAAACGGCGCGGACCCTCGGAGATTCACCAACATTTGAATTTGATTTGTAGCGTCGGTTTATGCGGCCGTTATACCAAATAAGCAATGGTATGCAAAGCCCAAGTCCCGCAGTGACCCCAGTCAGAGCGGCGGCGGATACGATATTGGCGGCATATCCCATACCGGTGAACCAGAGGGCAAAGATAATGCCCAGTCCCGCTTTGACAACAACTTCAACAATTTGCGACACAGCGGTGGGAATCATATTCTCATGCCCTTGCGCATAACCCCGGAACACAGATATTATGCATACAAAAAATACAGCAGGGGCAAGAACTCGTATGCCCGGTGCAGCGAGGGAGTTATTTAAAAGCCCTGCGAGATTATCGGAGAAAAAGAACATAACGAGCATAGAAACGAAACCAATGGTTAGAAATACCGGCATAGCAACTGAAAAACAGCGCTTAGCGAGATTGGCATTTCCCTCCGCTCTTGCAGATGAGACGATGCGGGACAAAGCGGCGGGAACGCCTGCGGTTGCAATGGCTAAGACAAGAGCAAAGACGTTATATGTAACCTGGAAAGCACCACGCCCTGCTGAGTCTAAAATTGAATAGAGTGGTATCTTGTATATTGCACTGATTACTCTGGCGAGCATCGCAGCAGACGCCAAAATCGCTGCGCCCTTGAGATATGAGTGACTTTTGGATTCCGGCAAAAAACTTACCTCCGCTTTAACCTTTGAGGTCAATGTATAATCATTTTTATGCTTGTTGACATAACAAATGTGGAAAAACATGTTGACAATGTGCAAAACCCTTGCTACATAGGCACACAAATCTGAAACTAACAAAACGTAAAAATTATTGTCAACTAAATTTATTCACATATATATGCATAGAAGTTGTGAGATAATTCTCCTGTGCTCATCACTAAGCGTTTTGCCTGCGTATAAATGGATCATTTCCCGGAACAAAGTGAACAATTGCACGGCTTACAGCGGCACCAACCACAAAACCGACACCCGCCTCAATAAGCCCGTTTGTTCCCACAAGCGCAACCGCAACTGCCCAAAAAGTGCCGCCAAATGTCGATGCTATAAACTCAGTAGCCCCAAACATCAGATAGAGAGAGCTGACGAACAAGATGGTATTTGCGAGAGGTGCGACAAAACATGCGGCCAAAGCAGAGCTTGTTTTGCTTTTATCTTTGCTAATCATCGTCTTAAAGATAAGTCCGGGAATCAAACCCGCCAAGATGCGCGGCACGACCATTAAAATAAATGTGAGAATGGGGTCGATATTCATGAGTGCCACGGCAAATGGGCTGACACCAAAAAGTCCTCTGAGAAATGCGGTAAGCCCGAAAACACCACCGGCAATCGCACCGCCCACCGGACCGACGGTTATTGCGGCGACAGCAACGGGAATCATCATAAAAGTAATCGAGACAGGCCCAATCATCAAGAAACCAATCGGGGTGTTTGCCATAATGACAATAACCGCAATCAGCACAGCCAGTCGTGCAAGTTTAGAAATGTTAATACTGTTCTTTTTCATGTTGTTTCTCCTTTGAAATTATTGATACTATATTATATGGATTTCTCATCGTAGGGGGTGCCCCTATCAGAGAAATTTTATAGTCTGTGTATGAACTTCTGAAATCAGCGTTTTGACACTTGGAAACTCAGCGCTGAGCTTGTTTGCGACCACAGGGCTGATGAGGTTTTCTGTGCAGAAATGGTCGCCTTCTACGAGATTTATCCCATGCTCCTTGGCAAAAAGAAAATGAGAGTATTTGACTTCTCCTGTTACAAACGTGTCACAGCCGTCGTTAATCGCATAATCCAAGCGACCGCCACCCGAGCCCGCCGCAACAGCAACTCTGTAGACCTCGCGCCCCGCATCGTGGTACCTGATACCGCCTGTATTGAGAATTCCTTTCATCCGCACCAGATAATCTGCCATTTCACAAGGCTCAGCCAAATGTCCGATTTTGCCGAGCGAGACAATCTCTCCGGAGGGAAGCGCCCACCCATCGCTGAGAGGCTTGAAGTTTTCATCAAAAACAATTCCTGCCGCAGTAGCTAAAGCATCGTTGACACCATCTTTTGCTGAGTCAAGATTGGTGTGCATACAGATAGCAGAGACTCCGCCGGAAATCATATCTATAATTTTTTTACCGACCATTGTCTCATCAGTAATTTTGTCAATCGAAAAATACAGAGGATGGTGTGAAACAATAAGCTCAGCACCTATGTTGAGGGCTTCATCAACAACATCGGAAGTGATGTCGAGCGCAACTAAAATTTTAGTGACCTCAGTATTTGAGGTGCCAACCAAAAAACCGACATTATCACCTTCCATAGCCATTTCAAGCGGTGCTACGGACTTTAAAAAAGAATAAACATCATTGACAGTTACATTACCCATAAACTGATACCTTTCAGAAATCTTTGGATAGAGATACTAAATCTCAAATTTTAATCACAGTATATCGCCGCCCTCTGTCGACGACAATTCGAGTTTCGTCTATTGAATACCCACTATTATACAGAAAATTGCACAAAACGTCAATTTTTGATTGTGGTTGTAAAATAAGGCTGATACCCGAGCCAACCATCCAAGGGGCGTTTTGCAAGATATCACGTATTGTCTCACCACCAAGTCCTGAGATTACAACAGTGTCCACATCACTGCGGCTGACCTTTGTGAGACCGTCGGCAACCATAATTTCAACCTTATCGCTCACACCGTATTTTCTTACATTGCGCCGTGCGCTGTCTAGCGAATCGTTACTGACATCTGCAGCGATCAAACGTCGAAAACCCCTGCGCTGTGCAAGAAAAATAGGCAATAGACCGTGATCAGACCCAACATCAATAACTGCCGCACCTTCTTTAGTATAATCGGCTATAACCTTTAACCTCTGCGGCAATTTGACAAAACGACCCATAAATCTCCCATAAGCAAGCAAGTTTTTATATTTTACTTGACATATTGCTCGTTTCTTAATAAAATCTTAATATATATAGACGATGTTTCTTAATTATTATACTATAAATTGTACTGCTTATACAGCACTTTTTTGTGGTTTGACGGAACTTTTAGTTTTTTCATGCGTCAAAAGGTGGAGTACCTGTAGCTTTTGCTAAGGACGCTAAGAAAATTATTTTAGAAATGAGGATATTAAGTTGAAAAAGAGAATTTTGTATGCAATTGTACTTGCTATTACAGCAACTTTAATGCTGACACTTGTTGCCGCATGTGGAAATGAATCTGATGGAGATAACGACATGCCGGAGTATGTGTTTGTGCCGGAGTTTATTTCGATACCGGAGGGAATATCTTTTATTTCGGGAATGGCACAAGCCGGTGATAATGTTTTCATAATAGCACCGTTTTGGGATGAGGCGGAATCTACCACTCGCCTATATTCACTGAACTTAACCACAAATGAAGTAACCGAACTTACGGAGTACACACAGCCGGTACTTCCGGCGTCGGCTCCGCAGGGCGCACAAATGAGCACAAGTGCAACACTTTCTACTGATCACGAAGGCAATCTCTGGGCGTTAGAGACAGGGTCTATGTTCCATTTTGATGTGCCCGATGACTTTGACGGTGAAGAGCACGAGACTTGGCAATTCTATCAAGAATTGGGTCCTGTAAATGTGCTGCGTATGCTGGATGTTAACACGGGAGCCGAGGTGAAGAGTCTGAATATGGAGGCTTTCGCGGCAAGCGGGGGGGTTAACGCATTTGAGTTCGACAGTGATGGTAATGTGTATATTCTTGCTCACATTGTGGATCACGACGACATGTCGGGTTTTGGCAGTGTTCGATCAGTTATCTTTGTCTTAGATTCAAATACAGACCCTCTCTTTCGTATCGAGCTTGATGGCTGGGGCGAGAGATTGATACGTCTTTCGGACGGCTCAGTGGGCCATTTCGGCTTTGTGCAAGATGCAGACTTTACTGGTCGCAATGAACTACAGCCAATAAACCTATCAACTCAGAGTTTCGACGAATCAATTCCGCTACCCACCAATGCATCTCGGGTTTTTTCGGGAAATGAGCAATTTGATTTACTGTTTTTGGACAATGCAACTCTCTATGGTATTGATTTTAGTGGCGAGGAGCCTGAGGTGGAGTTCATCCTCAATTTGACGGACAGTGATATTATATCCACGGGAGGCGGCGGTGATATAATCATGCTTGCCGATGGTCGTGTGCTCACAATAGCAGAGCAGTGGGGAGCACAGGGTAATTGGTCTTTTGAAATAGTTGTTCTTTCAAAAACACCTTCTCGTGACTTGCCTGAGAGAGGAATTATTACAATGGCGACAATGTGGATGAGTCCGGAACTGCAGAGTGCTGTTGTGAACTTCAACAGAACGAGTACTACACACCGAATAAATGTTACGGATTACTCCCAATTTAACACCGAAGATGACTGGAATGCTGGACTCACAAGGCTCACTACCGAAATAATATCCGGCAGGGTTCCGGACATCTTAGATGTGCAACAACTTCCCATAAGGCAATATGCCTCAAGAGGTCTGCTTTTGGACTTAAATGAACTGATTGCATCAGACCCTGAACTATCGCGAGACGACTTTGTCGAAGGGGTTTTCGAAGCGGCTGAGATGGATGGAAGGTTATTTCAAGTTTTTCCTTCATTCAGTGTGCGCACTCTGGCAGGGCACCCCTCTGTTCTCGGACCGACTCCCGGATGGAACATGGAAGAGTTCAGAGCAGTTTTGGCAGCAAACCCTAATGCCGACATACCGATGGGGCAATGGATATCACGAAGTTCGTTTTTACATTCACTTATAATATTTAACATGGATCAATTCGTTGACTGGGTTGCAGGCGAAGCATTCTTTGACACAGGTGATTTTGCAGAGCTTTTAGAGTTCGCAGCCACATTCCCGACAGATGAAGAAATGTTTTCCGGCGCCGAAATGGGGTTTATGGAAAGCGAATCAGACCTAATTGCACAAGGCAGGCAAATAGTGACCGAAATGTCAATTTCTGATTTAAGCTGGATGAATTTTCAATTTGGACAATTCGGCGGTGAGTTGGTTTTTAAAGGCTTTCCGACAGAACACGGAAACGGCAGTTCAATAATGCCGCAAGGCGCACTTTCCATAACAACAAGTGCATCTGATGTAGACGGTGCGTGGTCGTTTGTAAGAACCGTTTTGACTGAAGGGTTTCAAAATGACGGGTTTGGATTGCCAACTAACAGAGCGGTGTTTGACCGAAACGCTCAACGTGCCATGGAGATGGAAGGCAGTAGTGGAGCTATCAGCTGGGGAATGGGTAGAACGGAAACATTTGAGCTTGAGGCAATCACACGAGATCAGATTGAGCAAATAATAGAACTTATACGTTCAGCCTCCGGAACTATCGGCTGGGATCAAGTCCTCGTTGACATTATCACAGAAGGTGCAGATGACTTTTTCGGAGGTCGCGGCAGCGCACAAGATGCCGCCCGCGTTATTCAAAGCAGAGTTACAACCTACATCCATGAACAAGGCTAACGTTACTGTTAAATATTAGCAGGTTATGGGCTGTTTGCGTAGGTTTGCGAGAACAGCGGTGTAGATCCCGATGGCTCGCAAACCTACGCAAACAGCCCATAACCTGCGAGGTACAAAGCATAGCAGTTATAAAGCATTTCGCGTGATAGGAGTTCAATTTGAAGGAGTTTGCAGGGCGTTTTTGGAATAATCGCACACGCGATAGTCTGAGCGGATACGTATGGCTTGCTCCGAGTTTGCTTGGAGTTGCTGCATTTTATATTATTCCCTTTTTCATCATTGTATATTTCTCAATGATTGACAGCCCTCTGCGCGGCAATTTTGTCTTTTTAGATAATTTCGTATCACTGCTTGAAAACAGGGCATTTCAGCAGGCGGCGCAAAATACGTTTTCATTTTCTGTTGTTGCCGTGCCGCTTGCTGTGGTTTTATCTCTGCTCATTGCTCTGATGCTTGAGGCACGCATACCGTTAAAGAGCCAGTTCCGTACATTTTTTCTAAGCCCAATGATGGTTCCGGTCGCCTCGATTGTGCTTATTTGGCAAGTGCTGTTTCACCCGAACGGAGCAGTCAATGAATTGCTCACCATACTTGGATGGGCAGGTATTGACTGGATGCAATCTGAGCATAATCAGCTTGTAATTGTTATACTTTTCCTATGGAAAAACCTCGGCTTTAACATGATATTATTTATGGCGGCACTCAGCAACATCCCTCGTGAGCAGCTTGAAACCGCAGAGGTCGAAGGCGCAGGCGCCATACAAAAGTTTTTTGCCATAAAAATACGCTACCTTTCGCCGACCCTGCTTTTCGTAACGATATTTTCACTAATAAACTCATTTAGAATTTTCCGTGAAGTCTATCTGCTCACAGGAGATTACCCCTATGAGGGGTTATATTTAATCCAGCATTTCATGAATAATATGTTTGCAAACCTTGATTACCAAAGGCTTGCGGCAGCAGCGGTTATCATGACAATTGTCATGGTGACAATAATCGCCATTCTTTTCATATTGGAACACCGTTTTGGAAAGGATGTGGAAGAATGAGAAGACGCTACTTCGGCAGAGCCACTTTGTTCATAATAGCACTTGTTTTTTCAGTAATTTTCCTGTTACCCACTGTCCTAACCATTACAAACTCATTTATGACTCAGAGTGAGATTTTAGCAAACTACGGCATGATTTTCAGTGCACTCAGGCCGGGTGTCGGCGGTTACGTATCCGATTCTGTCACCTTAAAACTGATACCGGACAGAGTGACCTTTGACCAGTACATCACAGTGCTGTTTCGTAATCCTGAGTATATGACAATGATTTGGAATTCGATTTTTCTTGTTGTTCCGATAGTTTTGTTGCAAGTCGGAATTGCGACATTTGCGGCATACAGCTTTACCCGCTATAAGAGCAGGTTTAAAAATGTAATATTTTTTATCTATATCGTGCTGATGCTCATGCCGCATCAGGTGACACTGGTTCCAAATTTTCTTGTCGCTGACGAACTTGGCATTTTAGGTTCCCGCTGGTCCGTCATATTCCCCGGCGCATTTGCGCCGTTTTCAGTATTTTTACTTACAAAATTCATGCGCCGGATCCCATCCGCTCTGATTGAAGCGGCAAAGATAGATGGTGCAAGCGAGTTTCAGATATTTACACGCATCTGCCTGCCCCAGTGCCGAAGTGCGCTGTACTCAATAATCATTTTGGTGTTTTTCGACTATTGGAACATGGTTGAGCTACCGATAGTGTTGCTCGCAGATGCCGATACACAGCCGTTATCAGTGTTTCTAGCCACAATAAACGCAAATGAAGCGGGAGTTGCATTCGCCGTTGCGGCATTTTACATGATACCGCCCCTGCTACTATTCTTACATGGCGAAGAAGCACTGGTAGAAGGCATAACCCATTCCGGCTCAGTAAAAGGTTAGGAGAATTATTTATGAGAGAAGAGTCTGTTCGTAAAAGAGGCTGGGTGAAAAACGCTACCATTATATTTTTGGCGGCTCTGGTAGTGTTCTTACTATTTTCAAACACTATTTTTAACCTCGGACTGCCGGAGGTTGCTGTGCAGCATAGCGGTTCAGGCACTATAACCGCCAGAATCCGTGCTAGCGGAACAGTAAGCGCTATCGAGAGATATGAAGTCATGACCTCGCAAACGTGGGAGGTCAGCGAAGTACGCGTGCGTCCCGGTGCAGAAGTTCAGCCGGGCGATATCCTCATAGTTATGGCAGGCGAGGTGAGTGAAGAACTTGAAGCCATGCGAGCTGAACTTCGCCAATTGGAGCGCACACTTGAGGAACTCATTATACGCACAAGCCTTGATACAAACTATGCCGCCGAAAACCGTGCAATAAACATAGCAAGAGCCGAATTAGATGAAGCGCGAGCGGCAGTTGCTGCGATACCATATATTCCGGGAGAACTGACAAATGCAGAGGCTACGGTAAACGTGCTAAATGCGGAGGTTCAGGCGAGAGCTCTGGCAGAGCAGCAGGCGCGGACTTTGCTCAATGCTATCACTCCTCCGGCAGAAGGGCAATTCTCACAGGAATATGAAACGGCAAAAACAAATTTGGCGAATGCAACCGCAGCTCTTGAACTCGCACGGCTGCAACTTGGATTTGCTGAAGAAACGCTTGCAAGAGTGAGGTTGAACAGAGCGGAATGGGAAGCGGCATCTGAAATTGCAGACGGACGGCAGCGTAGTCTCGATAACTTGATTTTTGAGCTCTCAGAGATGCAAAGAGCCGATGGTATACAAACCGCTCTCACCGAAATAGAGGTCAGAGAGCTTAACCTTGATATTGAAACCAAACGTGAAGAGATATCGAGTCTGGAGGGTGATGGGGCGGTATCTGAATTGACATCACCGGTCTACGGCACTATAGCATCAGTAAATATCACTCCCGGAAATCAGGCACAAGCTGAAACACCTCTCATAGTCATAGATGTTATAGATAGGGGATTCTCTCTATCCATTCCGGTAACAGTCGAGCAAAGCATGAGAGTGACTGTCGGAGACAATGCAGAAGTTGACAGAGGCTGGTGGGGCTGGGGCGGTGAAGTTACTGCAACTTTAGTCGGTATCAGAAATGACCCTGAAAATCCGGTTACAGGCAGGCGCTTAGAGTTCATACTCCATGGCAGTGATATTGAAAGCGGTGAACAGCTAAATATAACCCTCAACCAACGCAGTGAAAACTTTGATACTGTTGTGCCAAATGCGGCACTCAGATCGGACACCAACGGCGATTTCGTACTGACAATAATGACACGCCAAAGCCCCCTCGGCACTAGATTTACTGCAACAAGAGTTGATGTAACCATACTCGCACGAGACGACACCCACACCGCTGTGAGCGGCGCACTTTCAGTTTGGGGAGAATCTGTAATAACGACCTCAACAGCCCCGGTAGATCCCGGTATGCAAATAAGACTAGCCGCAAATCCATAGACGTAGGTGCTGCATGAAAAAGATTATCATTTTAATTTCAATAAATGTGTTTTTGGTGATAGGCTTTTTTGTGTGCCTTATTGTTGCTGACTCTATCATATCATCTCTGCGCAGTCAGCAAGCGGCGCAGTCCTGGGCAGGGCAAAGTGATGAGCGTTTTGCGCAAGTTTCTGCATTTTTTCCGCAATCTCATCAATTCGAGCAGCAGGACATATTTGCAATGCGTAACGCAGTTGACGCTGCATTGCTGGCTGTTTCAATCGAAGCGCAAGGCAGGCGTGTGTTCTATAGTGATGCTTGGACATCTGAGGGCTCAGTTAATATCATAAGTGAGCGCAGCTCATCATCGGCTTCTGCGATAGGTGTTGGCGGTAACTTTTTTCTGTTCCACCCACTAAGACTCAGAGACGGGAGCTACATATCCCCTGATGACTTCGCGAGAGACTTGGTTGTTTTCGATGAGGAACTTGCCTGGCGGCTCTTTGGCTCGGCGGAGCTTGCAGGACTGGATGTGTTTATCAATAATCAGCCGTTTACTATTGCGGGAGTAGTCGCACGCGAAAACGATTTTGCAACTCGCAGAGCATACGACAGAGGTGCCGGCTTATTTATGTCGCATGAGGCACTAAATGCATTAACCGGCGGCGAAGTGAGGATAAAGAGTTATAAAATAGTAATGCCCGACCCGATAACAGGATTTGCGCTAACCACTGTCACCGATTTTTTTGGAGAATCGGATGTGCATATGGTTGAAAACAGTGCACGCTTCAACCTGACAAGAGCCTTTTCTCGAATAGCTTCATTTGGTGAGCGAAGTATGTTGACAGAAGCGATTGAACTTCCATACTGGGAAAATGCCGCAAGATTTGCAGAGGACGTGCAGGCCTTACTCTTAGCTATTTCGATAGTGCTAATCATAACCCCGATTGTTTTCTTGATTATTTTAATAGTCAAGCTAATTCGCTATCTCATTGGGCGAAGCAAACGCACGATTATCAGAGCCATAGAAGAGCGCGACAGACGAGCCTATGAAAAGTATGTCGCCGAACATTACACAGACACTGACCGAAGCGACTATTCGGTTGACGAAATAATCAGAGAAGTGAAAGAAGATGGATTTGCGCCGTAGGGGCGACCGTCCCCGGTCGCCCGCTCTCGCCGTTAACCCCGCCCGAAATTGGCGGTTTGCTCCGCTTTTTGCGAGCCATCGGGATCTACACCGCTGTTCTCGCAAAAAGCGGAGCAAACCGCCAATTTCGGGCTATACTGGGGGTTTCGGTGAATAAGCAATTACTTCAAACTTGTTTTCAGCACTTCTTTTACTACATCTTCCACCGACATATCTGTTATGTCAATGCTTCGCATGGCGGCGGAAATTTCGCCTTGACTGTAGCCTAGAACGGCTAAAGCTGCCGCTGCGTCGCTTTGCTTTGTGCCGAGGCTTGCCACACCGCTAATAGCAGGAACAGCACCTGTTGCCCTTAGAGTGGGCATCTCTTTGCTCACCTTATCTTTTAATTCTAAAATAATTCGCTGGGCGAGCTTTTTTCCAACTCCCGGAGCGCGAGTCAGCATGGCTTCATCGTCGCCAATAATAGCTAGCGCAAGAGATTCGGGTGAAGATGCCGAGAGAATGGAGAGTGCCGCCTTAGGGCCGACTCCTGAAACGCTCAGCAATTGTTCGAATGCCCTTTTTTCATTTGTATCATAAAAACCGTAGATATCAAAAGCATCTTCTTTTATATTGCAATATGTGTAGAGTTTTGCCTTTTTGCCAATTTCAAGGTGCGATAGCGTGCTGAGTGTGGTCAAGCAGGCGTAGCCCACCCCGTTTATGTCGATTACGGCAAGATTTTGTGCGGTTACGGTAACATTTCCCTCTAAATAGTAGAACATACATTTTCTCCTTGAATAGTAAGTAATGAATTTGAGGTTCTGGCGTGGCATATTGCTATGGCAAGTGCGTCTGCGGCATCGTCGGGTTTTGGAATAGTTTCGAGCTCTAAAAGCCGCTGAACCATTTCCATTACTTGTTTTTTTTCGGCTCGCCCATATCCGGTGACTGCCTTTTTGACTTGGAGCGGCGTGTATTCAAACATAGGTATGCCATGTTGCTCACCAGCGAGTATTATAGCCGCTCTGCCCTGCGCGACAATGAGTGCCGTCTTTTGGTTCGTGTTAAAAAACAGCTCCTCAACAGCTATTGCATCAGGCTTAAAAGTTTTGATAAGTTCAGCAACATCGTTATTAATCTGAAGCAATCGCAGAGCAAGCCGCATTTTCGCAGGTGTCGAGATAACTCCATACCTGCGCGGCTTTATAACTCCATTATTGGCACTAACCACCCCAAACCCGACCGTGGCAACACCCGGGTCGATTCCAAGTATTATCATGTCGCTAGTATATCACAAATGGGTTCACTGTAAAAGTGAAAGTTCACCGTTCCCGCAGATGGTGGGCAATTTACCTATGTATAAAAATTTTGCCAAAACCCAATATTGTATGATATACTACATCGCGTGATTTGTTTTTGAGGTACTTCAAATGTCAATTAACTTTAGTGATGAACTTTTAGTGGAGGATGAGGAAGAGAGTGTTTTGCTCTCTGCTAACTTTTCCACTGAGGATGCAAGTGAGGTTCGTCTGCGCCCGCAGACCCTTGCCGAATATATAGGGCAAGTTCGGGTGAAAGATAATCTTGCCATTTTTCTTGAGGGGGCAAGACGGCGGGGAGAGCCGCTTGACCATGTATTGCTGCATGGCCCGCCGGGGCTCGGTAAGACTACCCTTGCCGCAATAATTGCAAACGAGATGGGAGCTTCCCTGCGTAAGACTTCGGGCCCTGCCATTGAGCGTCCTAAAGACCTTGCGGCACTCCTGACAAACCTCAATGAAAATGATGTTTTGTTCATCGACGAAATTCACAGAATGAACCGCAGTGTAGAAGAAATTCTATACCCTGCCATGGAAGATAAGCAAATTGATATAATCATCGGTCAAGGTCCGTCTGCGACCTCTATTTGCCTTGAACTCAAGAGTTTCACTCTTGTCGGGGCGACGACTCGTTCAGGTCAACTCTCATCGCCGCTACGCGATAGATTTGGCATTGACCTGAAACTGGAAATGTACACCACTGAGGAACTTATGACAATAGTCGAGCGGAGCGCTTCGCTTTTATCCATACCAATTGAGTCTGACGGTGCGGCAGAGATTGCCTCGCGCAGCCGGGGAACGCCCCGCATAGCTAACCGCCTACTCAGGCGTGTGAGGGACTTTGCCGAAGTTATCAGCGATGGTGTTATTTCACTTGCTGTGGCACAAGACGCACTCACAAGACTTGAAATAGATGAAACAGGGCTAGATGCAAACGACAGGCGGTTTTTGCAGAGTATAATAGAAAACTATGGCGGTGGCCCGGTCGGGCTTGAGACAATCGCCGCTACAATAAATGAGGAAGCAGTTACAATAGAAGATGTCTACGAGCCGTTTTTAATGCAGCAGGGCTTTTTAACAAGAACCCCAAGAGGCCGCTGCGTTACTCGCCGTGCCTACGAGCATCTGGACTTACTATTTCCGGGAAATGAACAATTGAGTATGTAACTTTGAAAGGAATGGGAAAATGGGTAAATATTTTGGAACTGATGGAATCCGAGGTGTTGCGGGAGTTGACCTCGATGCTGAGTTGGCTTTTAAGATTGGCAGAGCTGCGGGAACAGTTCTGTCAAATGCAGGAAAGCAGAGTAAGCCACCGACAATCGGCGATAAGCCCCGTGTTTTGATAGGGCGCGACACTCGTATTTCTTGCGATATGCTTGAATCTGCGCTTTCCGCAGGGCTTTGTAGTGCAGGTGCTGACGTCACATCGCTTGGAGTTTTGCCGACCCCTGCCGTAGCATATTTGACCGTAAAGTCCGAATCTGACATGGGTATCGTCATATCTGCTTCGCACAATCCATATGAACACAACGGCATAAAGATGTTTGGGTCTGATGGTTATAAACTTGGAGATGCCCTTGAAGAATTCGTCGAAATGCTCATTGACGATGATAGCAAAGTACATAAAGTCACAGGCAAAGATTTGGGCAGAGTCACAGTTGACCACGGTGAGTGGACGGGCGAGTATGTCAAATATTTGGCGTCACTATCGATTACAGGCAGGTTTAACGGCAGAATTGCCATCGACTGTGCAAATGGTGCAGCTTCGGAAACAGCACGCCAACTTTTCAGGCAACTTCATGCTGAATTTGAAATTATCGCAGACGAGCCTGACGGCGTTAATATAAATGTTGAATGTGGCTCAACACACCTAAATTATATTAAGGACATGATGAAAACAGGAAGATTTAACTTAGGCATTGCTTTTGACGGAGATGCCGACAGATGTCTGATTGTCGATGAAAATGGAGAAACAGTTGACGGAGACGTCATGCTATCAGTTCTCGCCAACGACATGAAAGAGTCCGGAACTCTCAAAGGCGGCGGTTTCGTTGGTACGGTTGTATCAAATGCAGGTATGGAAATTTTTGCTCGGGATAATGGTTATAAATTTCACCGCGCAGATGTTGGTGACAGAAATGTACTCGAAATGATGAAAGAACTTGGATGTAATTTAGGTGGAGAATCGTCGGGTCATGTAATTTTTTCTGACTTCATGACAACAGGTGACGGGCAACTAACTGCCGTGAAATTTCTAAATGTACTCACAAAATCAGAAAAAAAAGTTTCAGAACTGGTAAAAAATGTGCCGCGGCTTCCACAAGTTATGCCGAGCTTTGAACTAAGCGGCGGGGCAGAGCAACGTGAGAGAATTTTATCACACTCAAAGCTTGCAGAGCAAATCGAAAAACAGGAAAAACTCTTGCAAGGCAACGGTCGCATCTTTATCAGACCATCAGGTACAGAGCCGATTATTCGCGTGCTGGTTGAGGCGGAAACACAAGAATTATCGTCACAAATTGCAGAGAATATACTTAGCTGCATGAAAGAACTTTGACATTTTATTGCAAAACAAGTATTTTTTATCGAAAAAGTCTTGACTTTGCAAGCCATATAGAATATACTACTCTGTGCAATGAATTGTACTGGTGACAATAAAAGTCATATTATGTCTGAAAAGATGGCAAAAAGCAATCAAAAATCTGAAGAGATTTTAGTGCGTGAGTTCGCATGGCTTGTCAAAATGTGTGCCCGTCCATACTTCTTAGCTGGTGGCGACAGTGAAGATTTGTTCCAAGAAGGAATGCTGGGCTTGCTATCTGCCATAAGGACATTTGACTCAGAAAAGGGTGTAAAATTCTCCACTTATGCCGAGTTGTGTATCCGAAGAAGAATTTACAGTGCAATCAAATCTGCTTCCGGCAGTAAGCATACTCCACTGAACAACTATATTTCACTTGAATCTCTGCAAAATGACGAGAAATCTGCCCAAGGCGTATCTTTTCTGCGTACTCCTGAGGAAATCTTAGTGGCGCGAGAGCAAGTTGGCGAGATTGAGAAACTGCTTTACGGAGCATTATCCCGATTTGAGTCCGGAGTGTTGGTTTTGTATTTAGAGGGGATGTCATATAAAGATATGGCAGTCGAACTGGACAAATCGGAGAAGTCAATCGACAACGCAGTGCAACGAATCAGGAGAAAGCTATCACAGCTTCTAGTTGCGAATTCATAAGGCGATAATCAGTGAAAGCTGAACGCAAAATACAGCCCTAACGGGTACGATTTATGTCAAAAGAGAGGTTTCAAAATGTACGAAGACAAAACATTAGCATGTAAGGAATGTAACGAAGATTTTACATTCACAGCGGGCGAGCAGGAGTTCTACGCAGAGCGTGGATTCCAAAACGAGCCACAACGATGCAAACCCTGCCGCGATAACAGAAAAGCTGCAGCTCGCGGACCAAGAGAGTTCTTTACAGCAGTTTGCGCAGATTGCGGATCAGAAGCAAAGATTCCATTCGAGCCAAAAACTGAAAGACCGGTCTATTGCAGTGATTGTTTCGCAAAGTCTAGGGAGGAGCAATAAGATTCATGTCCCAAATTACTAAAGACACGATTATCGCTGACATCCTAAAAGTCGCACCGGATGCGGTTCCGTTGTTTCGATCAGTGGGGATGAATTGTCTCGGTTGCGCTATGGCATCCGGGGAAACATTAGGAGAGGCATGCGCCGCACATGGCGTAAATGTGGACGAGCTACTCGGAAAACTCTCGGAGTTCACAGTAACTGCGTAGTTACCAAGTAAATCCATACTAATGTAAAGTGACAAAACGAGGCAATTTTTGCCTCGTTTTGTGTTGTGGTGTAAGGTAAGACAGGGGACGGTTCTCTGTCTCTCCCTCAATCTATAATTTTACGAAAGTTTTACACACACAACTATACACTTTTTACATTCCTCATTTATTCTCATAACGTAGTTTAAAAAAATAAACAAAAATTATGAATCGTAAATGAGGAGACCAAAATGAAAAAAGTAGTATCAATTATCCTAGTATGCGCCTTTGCAATCATCATGATTGCGGCATGTGGCAACGGTGAGACAGAAACAGCTCCGGCTGTGCAAGCAGACCCTGTAGCAGAATCAACTCCCGCACCTGATGCAAACCCGACAACAGAACCGGCACAAGAAGAACCCGTAGAAGAAGTTCAAGACGATTTCGACTTCGACAGATTCATCGCAGTTTTCACCCGTGAAGACGGTAGTGGCACACGCGATGCATTCGTAGATGCAACCGGTGTAGACGACGATATGTCAGTAGAAGCGGCGGTTCTCACATCAACAGGTTCAATCCGCACTGCAGTAGCAGAAAATGAACTCGCCATCAGCTATGTATCAGTCGGCTCACTTAACGACGAAGTAAGAGCAGTTGCAATTGACGGCGTATACCCATCAGATGATACAGTCCGCGACGGCTCATTCCCACTATCTCGTCGCTTCCTCCTAGCTTTCACAGAAGAAAATTTAGCAGGCAACGAACTGCTTCAAGACTTCCTTGATTTCGTACTCTCAGCAGAAGGTCAAGAACTTCTTGCAGGAAGCTGGACACCGGCTGTAGCAAATCCGGCTCCATTTGAATCCAGCGACTTAAGCGGCAATCTCACAATCAGCGGTTCAACATCAGTTGCCCCCGCAATGGATTTACTTGCTGAAGCATACATGGATCTCAATCCAAACGTGCAAATCGACGTAATGTCAACAGGTACAGGCACAGGGCTCGAACAAGCGGCAACAGGCGTAGCTGATATAGGAATGGCAAGCCGTGAGCTGAGAGAAGGCGAACTCGAAAACCTTGAATACATACCAATGTTGCTTGACGGTGTTGCAGTTATTGTAAACATAGCAAACCCAATCCAAGGACTCACTATGACACAAGTAAGAGAAATCTTCGTAGAAGGCACACTCAGATGGTCAGACGTAGTATCATAACATACTCTTAAAATCATTATATAAAATTGTCTGAGAGGTGGTTTTTAGTAAACCACCTCTCAGACAATTTTATGTGCTCAACCTCACTAAAAGCCCAAGAGCCGGAACAACAGTAAAATGATTTTACTTAAATTTTACAAATAGAGGTATGTAAATTTTACAATTTTCAACTATTCTTATGTCATAAAAAAGAAACGAGTGTCGTAAAAATTAAGTAAAACTAATTTTGAGCGATTCGTGGGAGAAAAATCACCTATGCTTAAATTCAGAGAAACCGCAATGCGCGTAACATTCTTCATTGCCGCACTGACATCAGTTGCAGCAGTGGTGCTGATATGCGTATTTCTGTTTGCACAGGGGATTCCGGCAATAGGCGAAGTCGGAATACTCAACTTTTTGCTCGGCGAAAGATGGCAACCACTCCATCGTGAAAGCCCTGTATTTGGGATATTGCCGTTTATACTCGGGAGCATCTATGTCACAGCGGGTGCGATTATCCTCGGAGTGCCGATTGGAATATTCACAGCAATTTTCATGGCGAAAATGTGCCCAAAAGGGATATACGGCTTCGTTAAGCCGGCACTTAATTTGCTTGCGGGAATCCCATCGGTAGTCTACGGCTTTTTTGGAATGATGGTTGTAGTGCCGATGCTGTTTGACACATTTGACATGGTAGACGGGCGAAGTATGCTCGCCGCATCAATAATCTTGGGTATAATGATACTGCCGACAGTAATCACCATCGCCGAAACAAATCTCAGAGCAGTTCCGCAGGAACTCTACGAGGGTGCGGTGGCACTCGGAGCAAGCCATGAACGTGCTGTTTTTAAAGTAATCTTGCCAGCCGCTCGAAGTGGCGTAATGGCGGCAGTCGTATTGGGCGTGGGCAGAGCGATAGGTGAGACGATGGCAGTAACAATGGTCGCAGGCAATCAACCCGCTATGCGTATGCCATATGAGCTGTTCAGAGGAATTCGCACGATGACCGCAAACATAGTAATGGAAATGGGATATTCACAAGTAGGTAGCCTACATCAAGGCGCACTTATTGCAACTGGAGTAGTCTTATTCATATTTGTTTTAATAATCAATGCCCTATTCTCAACACTAAGCAGAGAGAAAAACATTAAAGACGACATGAAAAAATCAGAAAAAGATTCAGACATGTAAGGGACGCGTCCTCGACGTCCCGCCAAATCAAATTCCAGGGGCGACCGTCCCCGGTCGCCCGTCATGAATAAAAGGAGCAATAGTAGCCATGCAGAAAATAAAAAACTTTGCAAAAAGAAAAAAACCTGCCGATTGGATTCGTTTTTTTGTCATGTGGGCATCGGCTGTAATAACTGTGTTTATTCTGCTTTACATGGTTGGCTTTATAGTAATCAGAGGAGTGCCGCACCTCACACCGGCAATATTTTCACCTGCATGGACAACAGCAAATCAGTCGCTCCTACCATCACTATTTACAACCCTTGTGATGGTTGTTGTTACATTAGCTATGGCAGTGCCGCTCGGAGTGTTTACAGCTATTTACCTTGTTGAATATGCCTCGCGCGGAAGTAAACTAGTGCGAATCATACGCACAACAACTGAAACCCTCGCAGGAATACCATCTATTGTGTACGGACTTTTTGGATATATATTTTTTACACTTTGGCTCGACCTGGGAATATCCTTAATTGCAGGCTGTTTAACACTTGCCATTATGTTATTGCCAATTATAATGAGAACCACGGAAGAAAGCCTAAAATCTATTCCCGACAGCTACCGCGAAGGTGCATTTAGTCTCGGAGCCGGTAAGCTCAGAACAGTCTTTCGAGTAACGTTGCCGTCGGCAATGCCCGGCATTTTCGCAGGAATAATTCTCGGTGTCGGAAGAATTGTCGGAGAAACTGCGGCACTCATTTTTACAATAGGAAATGTGGTGAGAATGCCTGACAGCTTGTTTGCACCGGGTAGAACACTTTCGCTTCACGTATTTACACTTGCAAATGAAGGTATGTTTGTAGACCAAGCCTACGCGACAGCAGTTGTATTGCTCGTCTTAGTCCTCGGATTAAACGCCCTGTCAACAACAATAGAACGCCGCTTTAAACAAAGATTAAAATAACGAGGTAAAAACTAGTGAAATTTGTATTATCAGACGTAAATTTGTGGTATACTGACTTTCAGGCGATAAAAAGCGTCTCGATGAATATAGAGGAAAATGAAGTGACCGCCTTTATAGGCCCGTCCGGTTGCGGGAAATCAACGCTTATTAAAAGCCTCAACCGAATGAACGACCTGATAGAGGGTTGCCGAATCACGGGGGAAATGCTGCTTGATGGCGAGAACATCTACGGTGATATAGACGTTAACGCTCTCAGAAAACGTGTTGGAATGGTTTTCCAAAAGCCAAACCCGTTCCCCATGAGCATTTACGACAACATTGCATTCGGACCACGCACGCACGGCATCAAGAAAAAAGCGGAACTTGATGAAATTGTCGAGAAATCATTGAAAGATGCGGCAATATGGGAAGAGACAAAAGATAGGCTCAGAAAAAGCGCACTCGCACTCTCAGGCGGTCAACAACAGAGACTCTGCATAGCGCGCGCTCTCGCAGTATCGCCGGAAGTGCTTTTAATGGACGAACCAACAAGCGCACTGGACCCAATATCCACAGGTAAAATTGAAGAGCTGGTGTTTGAACTGAAAAAACATTACACAGTAATAATAGTTACCCACAACATGCAACAAGCGACAAGAATCTCCGACAAAACAGCCTTCTTCCTGCTGGGTGAGGTAGTAGAATTCGGAGACACAGAACAAGTATTCACTATGCCAAGAGAAAAACGCACCGAAGATTATATCACAGGAAGATTTGGTTAAAATGTAAGGGCGATTATCAATCGCCCGTCCGTCCCCTGTAGGGGCGACCGTCCCCGGTCGCCCGCTCTCACAAAAAACGCAAATAACGGATTTTCGCGTTCGCCCACCGAATCCTGTAGGGGACGGCGTCCCCAACGTCACGAAAACCGAAAGGAGATTCCGCCCATGAGAACAAGGTTTGATGAACAACTTTTAGAACTTAACGACATGCTCATAGAAATGGGTGTAATGATTGAAAAAGCCATTAAAAACGCCACACGTGCGATAGTTGACCACGAGAAAAAACGAGCGAAAAAAGCAATAGAAATGGACAGTGAGATAGACCAGCAGGAAAAAGATATAGAAGCACTGTGTCTGCAACTCCTTTTAAGACAGCAGCCTGTAGCGAAAGACCTTCGCCTAATATCTGCAGCCATGAAAATGGTCACTGATATGGAGCGAATAGGTGACCAAGCCGCAGATATCTCAGAGATTGCAAGATATCTCATTGGAAAAGAAAATCTCATAAATCTGGATACTATCCCACTCATGGCTGAGGCGACATCCAGAATGGTTACAGATGCCATTGACGCATTCGTAAAGAAAGATTTAGAACTGGCACAAAAAGTCATAGACTACGACGATGTGGTTGACGATCTCTTCCACAGAATCAGAAATGACGTTATAAGCCTGATACAAAACGACAGCGCGTGCGGAGAGCAGGCGGTTGACTACATAATGGTCGCCAAATACTTTGAGCGGATAGGCGACCACGCCACAAACATCGCAGAGTGGGTTGTGTTCTCAATAACAGGCAAGCATGTGGGAGATGAGATAAGTGTATAAAATTTTTGTCGTTGAAGACGATGAAGATATTCGTGAAATAGTAATATATGCCTTAAACTCTGCGGGATTTGAGGCTAGCGGATTCGAGACGGGCGAGGAGTTCCTTGTGGCGATAGAAGAGGAGCTGCCATCGCTCGTTATTTTAGACATCATGCTTCCAAAGGAGGACGGACTGTCTATCCTCAAAAACCTGCGCAATACACAGGCAACAAAAAATCTGCCTGTTATACTTCTCACAGCGAAAAACAGCGAATTTGACAAAGTAAAAGGGCTTGACATGGGGGCAGATGATTATATTGCAAAGCCTTTTGGCGTTATGGAGTTAATCGCTCGGGTAAAAACAGTTTTGCGCAGGGGTCAAAAAGAAGAGAAGCAGGGCGAAAGACTGGAAATAGCAGGTCTAAAAATAGACCATGCCCGCAGAGAAGTTTTCGCAAATGGCGAGTCGGTAAAACTGACATTCAAGGAGTACGAACTACTCCACTATCTTGCTTTAAATGCAGAAATAGCTCTGAGCAGAGATAAAATAATGGAAGCAGTTTGGGGCTACGATTTTGAGGGCGAAACACGAACGGTAGACATGCACGTAAAAACTCTACGCAAAAAACTGGGAGAACCCGGCAAACAGATAACCACAGTACGTAATGTAGGGTATAAGCTAACAGATTAACCTCAACGGTCAAGAAGGCAGTTCAAATAACAAAGGGATCCGCTAATATGAAAAAACAAATCTTCATAAGACTCTTTATCTCTGCCGCAATAAGCATTATGGCATTTGCCGCCATAGTGTTTTTCATGTTTCTTGCCGGACGGTGGAACGCAGAAACTGAAATCTACATAATAGTCCCAATAGTCGTACTATTAATTGCGCTAATTGCAGTAGCGCTAATAACAAGCAGAATGGCTACCGGCCTTACAAAAAAAATAGTAAGCTCAGTAGAAGAAATAGGACTTGAAGATACAAGTTTTTCAGACTATCACGAACTTGCACCATATGCGGCAAGGCTCGGAAGGCAAAAAAATGAATTTATGGCAAGGCTCGAAGAACTATCAAGCCGCACTAATGCAATAGAGACAATAACGGAAAGCATGCAAGAGGGGCTTATACTAGTCGATGAAAAAGGCATCGTGTTATCGGCAAACAGCAGTGCGAGCGAGCTTTTTGGAGAGAATTTGGAGCGGAGAAACATTCAACATATATATCGGGAACCGTCACTGCAAAAGGCAGTCAGAAAATCCCTTAAAGGCTCAAATGCGGAAATACAAATCAGTCGAGACAGCAGGGTATACACGGTGTTTTTCAGTCCTGTCTATTCAGGTCAGCGGAGCGAGGTGAAAGGCGCAGTAATACTGTTTCATGACATAACCGAGCAACACAGAGCAGAGACACAGCGCCGTGAGTTTTCCGCAAACGTATCACATGAATTAAAAACACCATTGACGACAATATCGGCACTCTCAGAAATGATAGCGCAAGGCATGGCGAGAAGTGAGGACATAGAAGGTTTCGCAAAGAAAATAACAGAACAGTCAGGCAGATTACTTGTGTTAATTGACGATATAATACGCTTGTCGGAATTCGATGAGGGTGCTACGGAAAAAGAGTTTACCATATTCAACCTCCGCAAGCTTGCCGTATCAGTGATAGACTCACTTAGAGATAGCGCAGATACCATAGAGTTCGAGCTGATAGGCGGAGACTTTAACATCTCAGCAAACCGCCGAATGATGGACGAACTTTTATTTAATCTCATAGACAACGGCATAAAATACAACACTGAAAATGGCAAAGTGACAGTATCACTGAGCCAAACAAATGACGGACGAAACAAAATAAGTGTAGCAGATACAGGTATCGGCATCGCCAAATTGCACCACACAAGAGTTTTTGAGCGATTTTACAGAGTAGATAAATCCCGATCAAAGAAAACAGGCGGCACCGGGCTGGGATTATCCATTGTTAAACACATAACAGAGCGCCACGGAGGCACTCTGGAAATAGAAAGCACAGAAGACCAAGGCACCACAATTACATGCTATATCCGCCGCTAAGGGGCTGTTGCAAAGCCGCTATTTACGCCAGCGGTCAAGCGTGGCTCGCTTGCAAATTTCCAATGCAGGCATTCAGCCAAAACAACATACTTGATGCACATTCGCAAGTCACTTGGCGTAAATGTGAAGTAATCGCCATTAGAAAATATTTGGTAATTTTTCTGATGGTCATAACTAATAGCGGGAACCGAGTCAACAGGAAAAAACAAGGTAGCATTCTCACCGTGCATAATACCTTCAAAACGCCAACCGCTACGGTCAATGGTCATAGTCCCGGCACCGCTGACAACCATGCCGCCTCCCGGTTCGGGAGAAGGGGTGCTGACCTTTACATTATCTACAATAGGCTCCATGTTTTCATTGATTGAACGCCCTACAAACCTAGCTTGTTTACCGAACCATATAGAAATATGCTCTCTATCTGAGTTGGCATCGGAAGAGGTTAATAAACCCTGCTTATCCATAGTAGCCGAAAAGCCGCAAGAGCTGCAGGATATAGTGTTTTTTGAAGTTAACAATTCAAACTCGGACTCACAGCTCGGACAATAAAACAAAATCCGAGAGAGACCCTCGGCAAGTTTGCGCGCAAAAACGGTTCTAAAGGGCTTGTGAGCAGGAGCGGTTCCTTCGGCACCACTGAGTCTTGCATCAATCGCAGAGCTGATTTCCTGCGTGCTTAAAGATGACAAATCACTTTTGGAAAAGAGATTCCTATACGTGACTCTGACTTTTCCGAATCGAAACCACTTGCGCCAATGTGGGGCACAAATTTCACCGCCCTCGATAAAGCAACTGACGACAGGCACACCCAGCTTTTCAACAAGTTTCCCTGTTGACCGATGCATACCGGAATATGCCATAGAGCTACTGCAACGCCCTTCGGGAAAAAGCAAAACCGAATCGCCGCGCTTTAGAACAGCTTTAATCCCCACAATAGACCGTACATCCGGGTCAAACATATTCTTAGGAATACAGCCCAATTTAGGCAAAATTTTGTGTAGTGATTTAGCAAAGAAAAACTTTTGCGCAGTGACAGCATTTATCCGCCTTTTAGGAAACATAGGTAACATAACAAACAAAAAGTCGTAGAGTGACAAGTGGTTTGCCAAAAATAAGCAGGGACCTTTAGGCAAATCAAAATGGTCACGATTTGCTTCAAATCTAAAAAGTAGTTTCAGCATGGGGTAAATGAGTATGTAAGCGATAAAATACAAAAAAATGTTGGGACGCTTAATTTTCATAAAAAAGACAAATCCTTTCGACAATTTATGAACGCTCACGCGCGATTGCCTCAGTCACAAAACCCACTATCACGCCGAGGAGTCATCAATGGCTTTGATACAAACTTCCAATGCGCCGCCTCACCAAGCACGGAATACTGAACACATTTTCGAGCATCTCTGGGAGTAAACGTATAAAACGTACCGCCTGCATAAATCTGAAAAACATCGTTTGGGTCAATAGGCAAAGCGGGAACGGTGTTAATAGGGAAAAACAGGGACACAGATTCATCTTTAATCGTTCCGTTAAACCGCCAACCGTCGGGAGAAAGCGAGACGAAACCCTCACCACAAGAAATCATTCCGCCGCCGGGGATTTCAGACGGAAGCCCCACAGAAACAACTTCTCCGATAGGCTCCATATCATGGTGCAACTTGCGGCTCTCGTGCCGAGCTTGCTCTTTGTACCATTCGTGAATGTCGGAGAAAATAATGCCACCGGGAGTCAATAGCGTAAACTTCATGAACTTATCAAGCCCTGCGCTATTTCCGCAACTCGAACACCAGAGAACACAGTCATGCGATTTTAACTTAAACTCGCTGTCACACTTTGGGCACCAATAGAGGATATTATCAAGTCCCTCAGCAAGCCCTTTTGAGCTGAAAGTTTGATAAGGCTTAACAGGCGGGGGGTCGTTAACTCGCGAAAGCTTTAAATCAAGCGCATCGGTAATCTGCTCCACTGAAAAAGACTGTAATTGTTCTTTGGAAAAAAGATTGGAGTGAATAACCCGCACACGCCCGCGCTTTATACCCTTGCGCCAAAACGGCATACAGTGATAAGCGCCATCAATGCTGCAACTCACGACAGGCACTTCAAGTTTTTTTATGAGCTTACCTGTTGACCTATGTATTCCTGCATAAACTCCGTCACATGCACAGCGCCCCTCCGGGAAGAGCAAGATGTTGCCGCCTCTTTTAAGCACGGTCTTAACCCCCACTATTGATTTTACATCGGGGTCAAAAAGGGTTTTCGGAATACAACCCATAATGGGCAAAAATATGTGTAAAGGACTGTAAAGAAAGAATTTTTTTGCCGTGACAGCATTCATTTTATGTGGATATAAGCTCAGCATGACCAAGAGAAAGTCTACAAATGAAGAGTGGTTTGCAACAACGACAAATGGGCCTTTGGGCGGGGTATAACCTGAGCGGTCAATCTTCAGTCGGAACAGAAATTTCAGTAGCGGATAAATAAATATATAAACTAAAAAATAGATTAGAGCATTGGGGCGCTTTACTTGCATTTTTAACGATAATTCCTTTCAAGAGACCTTAAGCATCTGCGAAAACTAACTGCCCGCATACAACGGACTTATCCCTCAAGCTCACGTAAAATGAGGTCGCGTTCGTTTTCGTCACCGCTCTCAATCGCGGCAAGAACTTTTGCATGCCGTACTTTATCAAGCCGATAGCGCGTGCAATAGAAGATAGCGATAGATAAAAGTATCAGAGGAGTGAGTGCCATTAACAAAATTATAGCGGTCTGTGCAGATTCAGGCTGATAATAGATAGGCGGCATACCGGGCTGTTGCTCAGTAAAACCTGCCATGCCGATTATGCTCATCGCTATAGCCAAACCAACACCTTGTGAGGTAGTATTTACAAAACTTCCGATTCCGGAAAACGAACCTGCATCTCGCACGCCAAACTTGAGGTGACCAACATCTATAATGTCGCCAAACATAGCGTGGGGAATCAGCCCCGGACCACTTATTCCAAAGCCCATGAGAGCGGCAAGCAAGAATAGCACCCAATATGGAGAGTTTGCCTCAATCACGAAGAGACTGAGTGCAACAACAATCCAGATGATTGCTCCAACGATGTATGTTTTCGTTTTGCCGATTCGTTTAATCAGATGCAGATAAAACGGAAGAGCAACTATTTGAATGGAAAACATAATCGCCGCCGAAATATAGGCGGCAAACGAATCACCACCGGCTGCAGTTACATCGCGCAAATAATAAAACATAACATAGAAGAAAAACAGCGAACTCATAATAGTCATGGTCACTTGACAGCCGAGAAAGATGAATAGATATTGCCGGAAAGATTTGAGCTTAAAAGGTTTAAGAAACTCTTTGAGAGAAAACTTTTCAATCCGGGTATCGACCCGGATTCCCTCTTTTGCGAAAATCGCAGTTATCAAAATAAAAATCATAAAGGCAACACCAAATACAAGGCTCATCACCATGTAGCCTTGATTGCCCTCATGTGCATCAACAATCATTCCCGGCAGTGCAACGCAAACGATTGAAGAAAAAATCGAAAAACCGAGCCGCCAAGATGTCATGCGCCCGCGTTCAGTATAATCATCGGTGATTTCGCTTGCAAGTGACCAGTAAGGCACCATGATAGACGATGAGACAATGCAATAAAACAGATACGAAAACAGTGCGGCAAAGAACCTAAAAAGCTCACTGCTACCCTCAATGTTGTAAGGATAAAACGCCAAAAATAGTGCAAGAACAAGCATTGGCGCTGAGATAAAAAGTGTGCGTCTGCGAGAACCATATTTTACACGTACAGTGTCAGACCAATGTCCAAGGAGCGGGTCAATCGCGGCGTCAATAACACGCCCCAAAAACATGATAATAGCAACATAAAACGGCGAAAGACCAACTGCGAGAACAATATAGACAGGATAGAGAAAGTTAAATATATTAAATGACCCACCGCCAAAAATATCTCCAACACCAAAGGCAATAATTCTGCGCAGAGGTAAACGTTGACTTTTTTCCATCAAAAATTAGCTCTCCTTTTGTACCGAATTGTGATACGTCAAAAATAGTTTATCACTTTTTCATCGCTAAAACAAGAAAAAGAATGGTATTTAGTTATCCACCGAACCCATTAAACCAAGCTCGCTCACCAAAAGCTTTTTTCTTTGGAAACCGAGTAGGCTCATCAGCGACACCAACCGGAAGAAAACAAATTAGCTCATAATCTTGCGGAACACCCAAAATATCAGCCATTTTTCTGCCAATGGCATCATCGTCAGTAATCTGCCCCTCGACCCAACAGCTCTCATAGCCGAGGTCAACAATAGCTAAAAGCATATTCTCTATAGCCGCTGAATAGTCATGCACGCTGAAACAGCGGTCTCTGTATGATTTAATATACTGAGTTAAAACACAAATCATTGCAGGGGAAGAAACTTTAAACTCAGGCTCAATCACTCCTCTGAGGCGAGCCATAACATCAGGATCATCAACAGCGATAAGACTTGTGGTTTGGGTATTACATCCCGAAGGTGCGGCAAGCCCCGCTTCCATTATTTTGGTCAAATCATCCCTTGAAACAGGCGTATTCTTATACTTCCCCCGATAACTGGTCCGAGCTTTTATAACATCTAATGTGTTCATTTTCAAAAACCTCTCAAATATTTTGTATTTTGATTTAATATGTGGTAATATGTTGCACTGAGCTATATTATAAATGAAAACATCAAGTATGCCAAGAGGAAATTCAATGTATAATAAAAGAGCCGGAAGGGCGTTAATAATCACGCTATTCATAATAAGCTTGCTCATGATGGGTGCAGGTGTGTTTGGTCTGCAATTTTTTATGGAAGAAGCAAATGCATACAGGCAATCCGAAAACGAGTCGGAGGCGTTTTTTCTGGCGCGCACGGTAGAGCCGTTTGTAAACACCGCAGCAGAGGCATCGCCATATGTCAGTATAGTTGAAGACGAGGCTGTCCCGCTCTACTACTATAGAGCGCCGGAGGGATTCACACTGATTAGCCACTCAAGCGCATGGGATGAAACAATGCTCAGAGCACTTCGCGAAGAACTGCTGTTGAACCAACACGGAAATGAAATCAACTTTTTACACGAACTTATTGTGTTCCCGGACGAACAGGATAGAAATGTCCTTGCCTCATACACAATGACCACAGATACAACAAGATTTGTCATGCCATTCCCTGCAATGCCAAATGATTTTGGAATTAGCTTCGGTCAGGGCATAGGTATAATCCACCTATACGGCGGAGACACGGTCACAACCATAGCGGGCATGGCGGCAAGCTTGAGTCATGAATATGGACACCTGTTCACATTTTATCACATGTTCAATGAGGCTTTGGCAGCGGGAGAGGATCTTAGAAATACAGAGTTTGCCCGCTTGAGAGGGGCATATATGCACGATTTGATAACCCGTTCGGACAGAGGAGAGGACTACTGGGAACAGAGGTTTAGATATTTAATCGAAGTAGCGGCAGAAGATTTTGTGCAACTGATGGGTTCACCGACGACCCGCCAAGTGGTTGATTTTGTTGATGTTCGCCAGAGAATAAACACGGCCGAGGCTCCTGAAACAATGCTGGGAGCGAGAAATGCATTTCCGCAAGAGAACCTGATGATACCACTGGCAAACGAAGCACCCGGTTTAGCGGAATATTTTTTCAGCTTCATAAACAGAACACCGCCTGAGCCGGTTCAGCCGCGCCAAGAGATAGTGTTGGAAATAACACAGCGCGTCAGAAGCTTTGACTTGGTAGCGGGACAAAGGATAGTCATATACTACGAAATCACATGGAATACGCCTTACGATGGAGCAATATATACTCTGGTAACATACGACCCCGCAAACTACACCGGTTGGGGCATACCAATCAGAACAATACGTCCCGGTATCACAGCATCAGCAATAATTGGTGAATACGCTGTTCAGCGGGACGGTCAAGTGCATTTCCTCAACGACAACTTAGCAGAAGGCACAAGAGTATTTATGGTAATAGCCCAACTACCTGACGGCACATTTTTCACATCGGAAAAACTAACACACACATTCTTGGGCGAGCCAATAGCACCGCCTATAACAGAATCAGAATATGATGAAAACGGCGAAGAAACAGAAAATGCAGAAGAGTCAGCAGAATCCGAAGAAAACGGAGATTAACCAATGCGGTCAATAAAGAAAAAATTACACATAGTACTGCTTTTGGCGGCAGCATCAACCATGCTTTTGACAGGCTGTATACAAGTAAATGTCAATATTGGAATCACTGACGACTTCACAGCCTACCTGACATACGAAATATCAGTTGTGCTGAGAGATGAGACGCTCGAGCACGAAATGCAATTGCGGAATGCGATAAATCAAATAGCATGGCACTATCAGGAAGAGCTTGGATTTACGGTATCATCACAGACAGAGTCATCACCATTCACATTGACAATGATAAGAATGGTTCCTAACAACAGCTTAGCGCAAGCCTTTTCATCACTTGAAGAAATGCTGACAGACGAATCAATGTCAATCTTCATGCAAGTTGACACGGTATTTGAAAGTTTCTACAGGCAGGACAGATATCTGCTCAGAGCAATGGTGGACATACCGCAAATTTTGCGAATGTCAAACATAAATGAGTTGCCACTGTCGGTAGCCGAGCAGTTAAATCAATCTATTGAGTACGGTGACGGACTAATCTCCCTATCATTCCCTGCAAGTGAAGTTCTGGCGAGCACTCACCCTGTAAGCCCCATAGTGAGAGAGGTAACGGGTGATGCCACTGCAAACAGAGCAGAAATGCTGGTGTTGATGGATTTCTCCGGTCAAACAGAGTTCGGAGTAGAAGCGAGGGTAAATTACCTCAGAGACGGTACAATTGGAGCGGAATTGGACGAAATAATTGCACAGCAACAGCAACTGACAAACATATCCGTATTGGTAAGTGGTGCGGCATTATTATTAATGCTGATAACCCTAATAGCCGCAATAGTAAGAGCAGTGAGAATGAGAAGAGATTAGTTAACACCAAGGACAAATAACTAATCATTTGTGTCATCTATGCAACAATAAAACGAGAACTTTTTCAACTTTTTCGACATTTTCTATTCACATTATGAAAAAATGTGATAGAATGGTTAAGCACGCAAAATTTGGAGTAATCTCCATTAAAATAACAGGAGGGTATCAATGAGCAAAAAATATGTATATCTATTTTCCGAAGGTAAGGGAACAATGAAGGAGCTGCTTGGCGGTAAAGGTGCAAACCTAGCCGAAATGGTCAGCTTAGGACTTCCGGTGCCTCAAGGCTTCACAGTAACCACTGAGGCATGCACAAAGTACTACGATGACGGTGAAGTCATCAACAACGACATTCAAAATGAAATCATGCAGTTTATCGACAAACTCGAAGGCATAGCAGGAAAGAAATTCGGAGATGCACAAAACCCACTGTTGGTTTCTGTCCGTTCAGGTTCACGCGCATCAATGCCAGGAATGATGGACACAATCCTCAATTTGGGACTCAACGATGCAGTTGTTGACGCAATGGCGACAAAAAGCGGCAACCCTCGCTGGGCATATGACTGCTACAGAAGATTTATCCAAATGTACTCAGATGTAGTCATGGAAGTCGGTAAAAGTTACTTCGAAGAACTCATTGACGAAATGAAAGAAAAGAAAGGCATTACAGAAGACCTTGATCTGACAGCCGACGATTTGAAAAAATTGGCACAAGAGTTTAAAGCTGAATATAAAGCAAAAATAGGCTCTGATTTCCCTGATGATGCCAAAGTTCAACTCATGGGTGCGATTAAAGCTGTTTTCCGCTCATGGAACAACGACAGAGCAGTATCATACCGCCGCATGTACGACATTCCCGGAGACTGGGGCACAGCGGTAAACGTACAAGAAATGGTATTCGGCAACCTCGGCGACACATCAGGAACAGGCGTTGCGTTTACTCGTAATCCTGCAACAGGTGAGAAAAGCCTTGTTGGCGAATTTTTGATGAATGCACAAGGTGAGGACGTCGTTGCCGGTATCCGTACACCTAACAACATCGAAGAGCTAAAAGGCATTATGCCCGATGTATACGATGAGTTCATTAAAATCACTCAAAAGCTTGAAAACCATTATCGCGACATGCAAGATATGGAATTCACAATTGAAGATAAAAAACTATTCATGCTTCAAACACGCAGCGGTAAGCGTACAGCGGCGGCGGCTCTCAAAATTGCCTGTGATTTAGTCGATGAAGGCGCAATCAGCGACAAAGACGCAGTCATGATGATTGACCCAAGACAGCTCGATGCACTGCTTCACCCACAATTCGACGCAGCGGCACTCAAAGCTGCAACTCCAATCGGAAAAGCTCTACCCGCATCACCCGGTGCGGCGACAGGTAAGCCGGCATTCACAGCCGCAGAAGCCAAAAAGAGAGCCGATGCAGGCGAAAAAATCATTCTCGTCCGTCTCGAAACAACACCCGAAGACATTGAAGGTATGGCGGCGGCACAAGGTATCCTCACAGCTCGCGGCGGCATGACCTCACATGCGGCAGTTGTTGCACGTCAAATGGGTACATGCTGCGTAGCAGGATGCGGCGAACTCCGAATTGATGAAAAAGGTCAAGTCTTTACAATAGGCGGCAAACAATACGGTGTCAATGATTGGATTAGCCTTGATGGTTCAACAGGTAACTTCTACGGTGAAGAAATCGGCACAACAGAAGCTACAATCGGTGGTGAATTCGGGCGTATTATGGATTGGGCAGATAAATACAGAAAACTCGAAGTCAGAACAAACGCAGATTCCCCACACGATTCACGCGAAGCAATCGGCTTTGGCGCACAAGGTATCGGTCTCACACGTACAGAGCACATGTTCTTTGAACACGACCGCATTCCTGCAATCCGTGAAATGATTTGTGCTGAAACAGTGGAGCAACGTGAAGCGGCACTTGCTAAGCTTGAGCCAATGCAACAAAGTGATTTCGAAGGCATCTACGAAGCAATGGAAGGCAGACCTGTAACAATCCGTTTCCTAGACCCACCTCTCCACGAGTTCTTGCCAACTGAAGAAAAAGACATTGAAAAACTGGCAAAAGACACAGGCAAATCACTTGCAGATATTAAAGGAATTATCACAAGGCTCCATGAGTTCAATCCAATGATGGGACACCGTGGTTGCCGTCTGGCTGTAACATATCCGGAAATCGCAGTAATGCAAACAAAAGCTGTCATCAAAGCTGCAATTAACGTCAAGAAAAAACACCCGGACTGGGCGATAACTCCGGAAATCATGATCCCGCTTATCTGCGAAGTCAAAGAGTTTGTATTCCTCAAAAACATCGTGAAAAAAGTAGCAGACGAACTGATTGCGGCGGCAGGAGTTAATCTAAAATACCTCGTTGGTACAATGATTGAAATTCCACGCGCATGTCTAACAGCAGATGCAGTTGCATCAGAAGCTGAGTTCTTCTCATTCGGAACAAACGACCTCACACAAATGACATTCGGCTTCAGTCGCGACGATGCAGGCGGATTCCTAGATGAATACTACCAAAAGAAAATCTTCGAATCAGACCCATTTGCCAGAATCGACCAAACAGGCGTTGGCAAACTGATGGAGATGGCAGTCGCACTAGGCAAAAAAGCCCGCCCTGACATAAAACTCGGAATCTGCGGCGAGCACGGCGGAGACCCATCATCTGTAGAATTCTGCCACAAATTGGGGCTGACATACGTATCATGCTCACCATTCAGAGTACCGATAGCAAGACTGGCAGCAGCCCAAGCAGCACTTAAAGACTAATAAAGCATAGTTAAAAATGGCGCAACCTGAAAAAAGGTCTGCGCCATTTTTTGTTGCAGAATAATTTATTCATTTTCCTAAATGGATTCTGCGACTACGCGCAGAATGACAAGGGTACCGAACAGTTGCATTAATTGATAAAAAATCGCCGTTAACCAATGCGGTCAACGACGATTTTGGCTATGCTTTTTACTTAAAGTATCTGTCGAGGAAGCCTTGGAATGCCTTGCCGTGGCGGGCTTCATCACGAGCCATCTCATGAACGGTATCGTGAATCGCATCGAGGTTGAGCTCTTTTGCACGTTTTGCAATGTTAAACTTACCGAGAGTAGCACCATTTTCTGCGGCTACACGCATTTCAAGATTCTTTTTGGTGCTGGGAGTGAGAACCTCACCGAGCAGTTCAGCAAATTTCGCCGCATGTTCAGCTTCTTCAAGTGCTGCTTTTTCCCAGTACAGACCGATTTCAGGATAACCCTCACGGTGTGCAACACGAGACATTGCGAGATACATGCCAACCTCAGTACATTCACCACTAAAGTGGGCGCGAAGATCCTCCATAATATCATCAGGAGCACCTTGAGCAACACCGAGAACATGCTCAGCCGCCCAAGTCATACCTTCGCCTTGCTCTGAAAACTTAGAAGCAGGAACCCCACAAGTAGGGCATTTCTCAGGAGGAGCATCTCCTTCGTGGACATAACCACATACATCACAAACAAATTTTTTCATTGATAAAAATTCCCTTCAAATTATTAATAAAATCAAGAACGATTCTCATTCTTGATTTTATTTTACTATAGCTCATTTGAATTGTCAATACTTATTTTTATGAAATTTTCTTTAATGTTCGTTATACGTTACCGGTCGCACATACCACGTCATTGCGGCCTCCGGGCCGCAATCCCATGAATAATGAGCATATTCGCAGGGGATTGTGGGTCAAGCCCGCAATGACGAACTTTTTAGTGCCGTATCCGCGAACAACATCAAAGCAAATCGCGAATAACCTCCTCACGGGATTTCTCAGCGAGATACGCAGGCGGAATATCAAATACAGTTTTAGCTCCAAACTTACCTTCTTCCGCCAAGCGATATGCCGCACGGGCATATGCGGCAATAATGCTGGCGGTAAATTCGGGATTAGATTCAAGAGTTAAAGAAAATTCGATGACATGCGAATTGATAGAATCGGTTGAACCACTACGCATGACTAAACCCCCGTGCGGCATCTTGCTGTGTGATTTTAATAGTTCGCTTTCATCAATAAAATGCACGGTAGTGTCATAATCAGAAAAATAGTTAGGCATTTCTTTTATAGTCTTTTCTATAAAATCTCTATCCGCTGTCCCTTCGGCAACAACAAAACACTCTCTAATATGCTTTTCGCGGGTCTCAAAAGCAGGTGATTGACCTGAACGGACAGCCTCGATAGCTGCATCGACAGGAATCGTATACTGCACAGCATTTTTGACACCCTCAATTCGGCGTATTGCATCAGAATGTCCCTGCGAAACGCCCTTGCCCCAAAAAGTATATGTTGCTCCATTAGGCAAAACAGCTTCAGAGAAAACACGCATGAGTGAAAAAAGACCGGGATCCCAACCTGATGCAATAACAGCCGTTTTGTTCTTAGCCACAGCATCAATAGAGGCGAGATACTCAGGAATCTTTGCATGAGTGTCGAAACTATCGACAATGTTAAAATGCTTTGCAAAATAAGGACCTTGCTCAGGCAAATCCGTAGCACTACCACCACATAAGATCATCACATCAATATCAGAGGTTTTGCTAAGCGCATCATCAAAAGAAAAGACCGGAACTCCGCCGGGAGCAACTATAGAAGCCGGGTCGCGTCTGGTAAAAATAGCACTAAGCTCCATATCAGGGGCATAAGTCACAGCAAGCGCAGCTCCTTTGCCAACATTTCCATACCCAACAATACCAACTCTTATCATATTAAGAACCATTCCTCTCAAAAACTCTCATACAAAAACAGATTTAACAATTATTCGCTCGCATAATTCTTAAAGTAATTCTGTACCAAAACAACGGGCGTACCCCTGTCGCCGCTTCCGGAAACAAGATCGCAGAGACTACCCACTAAATCATGGATTCTGCGCGGAGTTGTACCCTCCGATGCCATATTGCCAACAAGGTTACTCTTTTTACTCTTAATGCGCTCACGAATGTTGTCAGTGAGCTCTTGACCTGAAAGGTCAGCGAAATCGTTGTCTGCAATGTATTTGATTTTAAGTTCATTAGGAGTACCTGCAAGCCCTGAAGTGAAAGCAGGGGAGACAACCGGGTCGGCAAGCTCCCAAATGCCACCCATGGGGTCTTTAAAACAACCATCGCCGTAGACCATAACCTCAACAGTGACACCGACACGCTTTTTCAGTTCTGCCTGCAAATCATGCACAAACCTATCAGTATCAATGGGAAAGAGCTTTACAGAGTCGTCGGTCGCCTTATTTGAGCCAAGCAAACCATACTCACTGTAACCGCTGCCGTCAACGGACTTGCACAGAATATCATCAAGACAAAGACATTTATCAGCCCCTGCATTTTGAATAAGCTTTTGTGTGCGCCGCCTGGTGTGAATATCACAGCAGAGTACATTTTTTGAATATTTCAAGATATGCCGCGGGTCGTTTGAAAAAACAATTTCACAGCTACCGCCAATTTCCTTATAATACTCAATATAGTCTACGCCTGTGAATTTATGTACAGTCTCCATGCCAAAGATATCGCGAAATTCTTTCTCAGTAAAACTATCATGAGTAGGGTCAACCCCCTTCTCATCACAAGTTTGAAGTTCAACAAGCTTATTTCCTACCTCGTCTTGCGGATAGGAGAGCTGAATTATGAGCTTGTCACACCCACCTGCAATACCTTGAAGAACACTTGAAAAGCGATTGCGGGATAAGATAGGGAAAACAATACCCAATGTACCACCGCCGAACTTAGTGCGTACATCATTAGAGATTTGCTCCAAAGTTGCATAATTGCCCTGAACCCTGCCGACGACAGCCTCGGTGACGCCAACGATATCTCCTTCAGCAATCTCAAAATCTCCATCATTTGCGGCACTCATCAAACTCTCATAAATCATATTGATAATATCGTCCCCCTGCCGAAAAATAGGGGTGACTATGCCTCTGGCGACAACTCCTGTATTTTTCATATTAAAATCCATTCCTTTCAGTAATCTTTAGGCACGAAAATTATAACTCTCTTTTATAGATGCTTAGCGGCGGCCTTGTCCAGCACAACAGTAACATCCGGATGAAGCAAAAGTAAACATGCAGGCACATCTGTGTAGAGAACACCGTCAAATAGCTTCTTCGTAATATCAGCTTTGCTTTCTCCTGTAATTAGAAGCAGGATTTTCCGAGCCTTAAAAATAGTACCAACACCCATAGTTAACGCTTGATTCGGCTGAGTTTCGCCCTCACCGAAAAAACGAGAATTAGCCTCAATGGTATCATCTGTGAGATCCACAAGATAAGTATCTAAAGTGTAGGAAGTTGAAGGTTCACAAAAACCGATATGACCGTTGTGACCAATGCCGAGAAGTTGCAGGTCAATGCCACCTACAGCCTCAATCTCTGAATCAAACTTCGCACACTCCGCATGTGGATCGGAAACCTCGCCGTTTAAAACCCGAGAATTTGCAAAATTTACCTTACTAAAGAGATGCTTATTCATAAAAGACCTATAACTCTGCGCATTATCTGCCTTCATTGGATAATATTCATCGAGATTAAAAGTCTGTGCTTGAGAAAAATCAAATCGTCCTTGGCTACATCTTGAAGCAAGTTCATTATAGAGTTCAATTGGGGTACTGCCTGTCGCAAGCCCAAGCACGCTGTTTGACTTAGCCTTAATTTGCTCTTCAAAGACGTCGGCAGCAGCCTGCGCAGCTAAAAATGGGCTATCACACACTATTTTTTTCATCAAGTAAATATCCTTTCCAGCCGTTGTTTTACTATCGTACTTTAGTATATCACATAGATCAAATGATTAAAAGAATACAATTTATAATTGACCAACAAAAAAGCAAAAAATGCTTGCATATGTAAAATTAATATGATAATATTGCGAGAGCAAGTTACTATTATTTGTAGCTTTTCTCCCTCACAGTGATTAAAACACGCATGAGATATTGATTTTCATTCGTGACACACACCTCATTTAGAGGGTACTCTTCATAGGCATCACCACAAATCTCAAAACCGTTTGCTTCAATGTAGTCAAACATTCTACTATATAGGTTGTAGCCTTGCCCATATCCGCAAATTTCATACCCGATGGCGTATAGTGCAGCAGGTCTTTTATCGTGGCCTTCGGGGTTATGAAAGTAAAATCTATCCGGATGCACCCAATCCTTATTCTTTACTCTCTCCTCAGAGAACGTTGACGAGAACATGTAATCCAAATCCATATCAGGATATTTCTCACTCATCGTCTGATAAAAGTCAAGCTCAACAGCATGATTTGGTCTATCGCGGGTGAAGTCATTCAAATCACCTATGACAACTGCTTCAGCAGGCAAATACTGAATTGAAATCTCAGTAATATCAACATTGAGGACTGATGAAATAGTGTTTTTTAGTGTTAGCAATAATTTTCGAGCGCGAATCCAATCATCTATATTGCTGTTTATCTTCTCAATCTGAAGTTCAAGATGTTCTACGGCAAGTCTCGGAGTGCGAGTATCCATAACTTCCTTTATTTCTTCCAGAGACATACCGAGTTTTTGTAATGTCCGAATTACCTTTACTAAAGGCAACATATTACTGGAGTAATAACGATAATTATTATCCCCACGTGAAATCGGCTTGAGTAATCCTATCCTGTCATAATGCAATAAAGTTTCACGAGTTGTACGTGAATACTTCGCAAATTCGCCGATAGAAAAATGTCCGTTAGTGGTCATGGTAAGCGACCCCCTTATCAGATTTTATGTGATTATTTTACCACAAACTATTGCGTAACACAAGGGTACAGGCGAAAAATAAACAGTTAAACGTATAAAAATGCAAGTAAAAAGAGGGAAACATCACTTTTATCCACAAACAAACGAATAATATTTTTTAAAATCTTTGCTTGACTCGTGGGTAGCACAATAGTATATAAAAAATGTATCACTCTATTGAATAAAAAAGCAGGGTATTTTCTTCGAAGAAGTATATCGAAAGCTCGGCCGATTACTGCTCAGTCAGTATTGTGATAATATTCATTAAAAAATTTTCAGAAAGGTGGTGCTTTATTGTGCCCAACATCAGACCAATTTCAGACCTACGCAACAACTCAAATGAAATAAGTGAGTTTTGCAAAACCACAAACGAACCGGTATTTATAACAAAAAATGGCGTGGGTGATATGGTCGTATTAAGTATCGAAATGTACGAACGACAAGAAGCACAACTTGAGCTTTACGCAAAGTTGGCAGAAGCAGAGGCGGAAGTTAATTCCGGAGCAGGAAACGCAGACTTTTTCGAGTATGCAAAGAGATTATAGGGGTCACTCATGCAAGAATATGAAGTAAAAATAATCCCGGCAGCACAACATGATGCT
>Ga0209755_10000445_pt1 | contig 75547 bp, 74 predicted proteins | sample TergutCo191P1_FD_187301 | JGI IMG/M metagenome (GOLD analysis project Ga0209755, IMG submission 187301) | Cornitermes sp. P1 segment gut microbial communities from Petit-Saut dam, French Guiana - Co191P1 (SPAdes) (version 2) | ecosystem: Host-associated > Arthropoda: Insects > Digestive system...
CTCCGTGAAAAAAGATAGATTGTCCGGATGAACTACGGTATACTGATCCATACGTCTATACGGGGTGATAATCTGTCGGGACTATCCCTCAATAAGCAAATGCGGCTGCCGGTTGTTAATCGTAGTTACGGGGTCAATTCCTGCCCCAGTTAGCCGTACAACCGGCAGCTGTTCTTTTCCGAACACCTACAGTATACCAGCAGCCGCTCTTATCTTTAATCATAGTTTCGTAGTGATAGCAGCCTCCCCAAACTTCGTAATGAACAGTTAATCCCCTCAACCGACAGGCTTCAACCTTGCTCCGTTCCGCTTCGCTACACTCCGCAAGTTTCAGCCTGTCGGAGTGATACCTCATGAAACCATCAACCGCTATTGAACCTCGCAACCATAACGCCAATAAAAACCGCAAAACCGCCAACCTAATGAAGTAAAAAAATGGCTATCTCCGCTATGGCAGAAAACAAACAAATGCATACTCCACATACGCCGCCGAAAGAACCGAAAAAAAAACCGCACATGCGCAACAGCCGTTGCGCTAGAAAAATAGAGAAGTTTATCTGTTTTATAAAACTGTATTCTAAACGTTAAAATCATCAGTCTTTGCGGTTTTTTTTTCGGTACATTCGGCGGCACGTTATAGCCAAATGCGTTAATCGGCTCTCACCGCTAGACAGCCTCACCTACGCTCACGATGTTCGCTACGGTTCGGCAGACTAGCGGCGGTCTTGTGAGTGATGACTGATAACCCTCTTACTGCCATAGCGGACAGCCTTGTAGTGAAAGCGAAAGTTGGCACTTGCCCCGCCACGATTTTTCAATAATGAAAAGGAAAAACGCTTTATAAAAAAACCTTGAAAGTGAAAGCAAGTGTTAGTCTTTGGCGGGGCAAAAAAATGTAGTATGTATGTAGTTAAGTCAAATTTCGGGATACCCCTATATATATCTTATTTATTATATTTACTTTTTTAGAAAGCATAAGCAAAATAAAAAGAGAATTTATATTATAAGAGAGTAAATAATATCTCTTGATATACAACTGTATTACGATTTTTAATGTAGCATATATTCGAAAAAATGACGCATAACCTTTTAAACTGCACCTCGTAAGTGGAGAAAATATTTTGCTAGGGGGAGCGTGCGTATCCCTTAAAAATTGCCATCTTTTGTCAGTTTCAGAAAAAATTAATGTAATAAGGATTTTTCTTAATAAAAATGGGTATCAATAAAAACAACTGCCGCTATCTCAACAACAAACAATATCAATAACGGCAGCTAAAATAAACTTACCTCATGCTTTCATGACCCAACCTAAAGGGGGCACGGGGGAAAACAGGCGAAAGCCTTAAGCCTGAATTCCAATATCAACCCAATACCGAGCCTCCGAAGTCCGCTTCTGCGCCATGCCAAGCTCCTTCATCCGCATCCCGAACATCCTTTCGCTGGTAGCAAGTTCATTATTCTCATCGCACCAATCCTGATACGCCTGAAAAAGCTCCCTCGCCCGAACCATCAAACCCTGTTTCTGAACACACCGTTCCTTGATAAAGTTCCCGATGACATCCATCTCCCCACGATACTCGTCAGTGGCATTCAAAATAATTGGGGGCGTGTTAAGCCCTTCCTTCTGCCAGCGCAGCATACCTTCAATCAGCCAGTTAAGAATACCTGATTTTTCCTCAAGCAGTTTTTCTTCCAAAGTCTTATCCATTTTTTCTTCTGAGATTCTTGTAGTAAAAGGAATTAGTTTAATCCGCCTCCAGATACCGTGATCAGTCCCCTTGATTACAGGCTTATGATTGCTTGCCATAAAAATTTTGAACGTAGGTACAAAGTTAAAATACTCTCCGTACAGAAACCGAGCAGTAAGCTGGTCATTACCTGTAACCTGTTTAATCAAATGCTCAGAAAGACGCTTACCCTGTTCAGTCTCCGCAGTTGAAACAAACCGAGTTCCCCTCAACCTTGCAATATCGTTTGTCGCCGTATCATTACTGCGTTTCATAAAAGTTTCGGCATAAGTCGAAGTAGCATAATCGCCCAGAATATTCATAATGACATTCAAAAACGTGCTTTTTCCGTTTGCTCCTGTCCCATAAAGAATGAACATTGACTGCTCGCTGATGTCTCCGCTGATTGACCAACCTGCGGCAGTTTGGAGAAACGTTATCAAATCGCCTTTGTAGTCCATAATCTCCCTAATAAAATGTTTCCACTTAGGGCAATCGGCGTTTTTGTCATAATGTACCTTCGCCATCTTTGTGATTCTGTCTTCCTGTTTATGCGGCATCAATTCGCCTGTACGCAAATCAACCGTTCCATTTTCAACATTCAACAGCCACGGATTAGGATCGAGATCATCGATAGTTGCGTTCAGTTCAGGAATAAAACTCGCACCTTCTACAAACGCTTTTCTCCGCCTGATTGATTCGCCCTGAATAGCGTACCTCTCAATTTCAAACCGTTCTCTATAGTCGGCAGTTTTCTTTATCTCAGAATAAATACTGCGGACCACATCAAGAGCTTTCGTATAAATCAACGCCCCGCTGTCCGCTACCCAATGCGTACCGTTCCAGACAACCCATTTCTTCCAAGGCGCGATGTAACGAATGTCGTTTCCGTATTTCTTTAACATCCTGTATGCCGTGGTTGAATCTGTGAACTGTAGCAATCCCATTTGAAGCTCATAAATACGAAGGTAAACCGCTTCCTCTCTGAGTACATCCTCAGTGTCGCTTGCCACTCTTTTTCTTTGCATAAAAACTCCTTGCATTTAAATTTTATGTTCAAAATGTAAGGTAATCTGACAGACGGAGATATAGGTATTTAATGCAAATTTATTGAGATTGAATGAGATAAAAAATATTTATTATTTTTTTATTCTTCAGAAAATTATATTTTTAATAAAATTAATTCTTTTTAAACATTACGATTTATTCTTTTTATTATTCTTTCAGTAAGTTTTGAAGTACCTTACCTAAGATTATCAAATATGTGGATTAAAATGAAGCTGTATCAATTCATCAGTGATTATTTTTTTTAACTGTTATAAATAAAAAACCGTTGTTTTTTGTTACTTTTCTTTGCCTCCAACACACCGAATCGCTTCCATGCATAGTTCATAAGTCTTTATATTTTCTGGCACATACTCAAGCGCCAAGCTGTTTTGCTGAACTGCTGCAAGACACATTTCTTCTGTCTTAAATTCATCTGGCACAAGTTCAAGGGTGCATCCATATTGTTGAATCGCCGCGAAGTATAATTTTTTTGTTTTTAGATTTTCCGGTACATACTCAAGCGCACTGCCGCCTTGTTTAACTGCTTCAGAGCAAATCTCTTCCGTTTTTAAACTATCAGGCACATATTTAAGAGCGCTTCCATATTTCCTGACAGCCGCAAGACATAAATCTTTTGTTTTTAATTTTTCCGGAATATAATCTAAAACATAATTATTACTGATTTCACTTCGTTGATGTATAGCTGAAAAACATATATCATCTGTTATTATATTTTCAGGTACATATTGAAGCGCATCACCATTCTTCCAAACAGCAGTAGAACATATATCATAAGTTTTAAAATTTTCAGGTACATTTTGAAGCATAAAACCATTATAATGTACCGCAGTATGGCAAAGTCTGGCTGTCTTAAAGCAGTCAGGCACATATAAAAGCGGAGAGTCGAATGTATCACCACTTTCTTTAACAGCCGCAAGACAGTAATTTGCATTTATATGTTTTTCCGGTACATATTGAATAGCACAGCCATTATTCAAAATCGCTGCAAGACATATTTCCGCTGTCTTAAATTTATCCGGAACATATTCAAGCGCAAGACCAACATTGCTGAACTGCCGCAAAGCACATTTCTGCTGTTTTTAATTCTTCCGGTACAAATTTAATCGTTTTACTTTTAATCCAACAGCTTGTCTTCTGCGCTATAAGACACATTCTCAATGATTTAAATTTTATAAATGAAAATACCTTATTGCTATTGTTAATCATTTTAAATTTATTTCTTCAATTTCTTCTTAATCGCATCTGCAAATTCCGGGTCATCACTTTTAATTTTTTCGAATATTTTCTTTGTAAAATCTTTAGCAGTCATTGAATTTAAAATTTTACCAGCGCTGTCAATACCGCCGGGCGTTTCATAATCTTCACTGGACATTGTGGAAAGTTTCATTTCCAATACCCTCTCAACTTCACGAATAATTTCCGGGCTTACTTTATTCATTGCCGCTATTCGCCTGGTAACTTCGCTCTGTATATCATCTGATAATTTTTGTAAAATATACGCGGATTTTTTTGGTTTCAAATATGACAAAACGCAGGCAATAGTTTGGGGATGTTCGTATTGAAGATACATTAATAATCTTTCCGGATGAACATTTTTTATGAATTCAAAAGGTTTGTACTTGCCTGTATAACGATTTATTATATCAATCAGATTAATTTTTATATTATCAATTTTACACATAATTAAAAGTGTTATAAAAAAAACCATAAGAGCCAAGGCAAAGATAATAATAGCATTAATTATTATTGAATCAATAATTGAACTTGCAAACCAAAAAACAGAAACCGTTAGCAGAGTAATCAATCCCATTATAAGGGAAAACTTTATTATAAATTTCATTTCCGATGTCCTTTTGTATGGTTTAGTTAAACTTCACCGGGTGATTCTGTTGATGAGTCTGATAATTCCACTTTTGAATTATCAGATGGAGATTCATAAACCTCCGTGATCCTTACGCCGAAGTTTTCATCTATGACAACAGTTTCCCCTTTTCCGATTTGAACACCGTTGGCTATTATATCCACCGGCTCGCCCGCCAGTTTATCAAGTTCAAGGATTGTTCCTTCTGTGAATGTTAAAACTTCTCTCATGGTCTTATGTGTTCTTCCAAGTTCAACCGTTACCATTACTTTCGATGCGAGTAAAGCATCCATTACATTTTCTTTGCTTTGGTTTGTATCCATTTGTAAACCCTCCGTTAATGATGGCCTCTCGGCATATCCAGTGATTTTAATTTGTTTTTGGAACCGTTTTTTATGCGGCAATATTTCGCATTCCCAAACACGCCTGTCTCCAAGCCGTAAACAGCAATAGTCAGGCATTGGGGGATTCGATGGCAACATAATTGTCCCAGTTTTCCAGTCAGTTATTTCTTTTATTGAATATGTACGTGTGAATAATTCGGCGGTTAATTGTACAGGGATATTATTGTTAACATAATTCTCATAAGCAGAATTGTGTATACGATTTTTATTAGGTCTATACCAAAATTGATGATATAGTTTGTCTACTATAGGTTCCAATGTTAAGTAGGGATAAAAAATATATATCATCCCTTCGACTTCGCCTATTTTTGCTTCAAGTGTTACAAGAACGCCCATCTCTGTCGGAGGTACAATCTGTGCGAATTGGGGATTAGTATCAATTTGACCAAGACGCGGCCTTAAATCAATCACCTGACACCATGATTCCCTGAAATTTCCCAGAAGCCTTACTATAATTCCTTCCATAATTGATGTTTCCGGGTCTGTAAGTTCATGCTGGAATTGAGTTCCGTCTCCTACCCCTCCTAAAACACGATCAATAATGGAAAATGTTATATCAGGGTCTATTTCCATTATCGCGTTACCCTGAAGCGGATCCATATTGATGATTGCCAGTGTAGTCGGTGAAGGTATTGAGCGGATATACTCTTCATAGGTCAGTTGATCCACAGACGCGACATGGACATGAACCATACTGCGAAGCTGGGCTGATAAACTAGCAGTGGTTAGCCTGGCAAAAGTTTCGTGCATCATGGATATTATACGGATTTGTTCTTTGCTGAATTTATCAGGCCGTTTAAAGTCGTAAATTTTTATTTTACGGGAATCCGCCGTTAGACTGAAATCATACTGCTCTGTGTCTCCGGCGTTAATCGGGGCTAGTAATTGATCAATTTCATCTCGTGATAAAACTTTTGCCATTCCTTCTGCTTCCTTTATATTCTGATACTATATTAACATACTTACTCTATCATATAACGATAGAGTGAGAAATATTTTGGAGAAGAGTTCCCACGGAGGCGCAGAGAATTTTGTTATAATTTTCAATCTATGTTTTTAGCTTTTAAAACAACAATCAGTTTACTTTTGGTTTTTTGTCATCTTCTTCTGTAAATTTATTACCCGTTTCACTTTCATATTTGGCGCGAGCAATCCGAGATTTTTCTAAAAATATTTTTGCTTGTTTTACTAAATTTGGTTATATAGCTTTTTTCCATTCTTCGAATTCCTTTTCGTAGATTTCTTCATGGATTTTATCTTTATTAATCATGAAAAACAATATAGCATAAATGGTCTATCAAATAGCGATAGAGTGGGAATTTTTAGAAAACAGCTCTCACAGAGATATAAAAACACGGAGAACTTAATTACTATTTTCCGTGTCTATCTTTCCATTCTGTAGCGCCGCTTTAAAACGCAACTTCTCCGTTTTTGAATTTCTTCAACAAGATCAGGATCGTCTCTATTTAAATCTGTCATAATTTGTTTTGCAAACGATTGGTTCATAAAATTAAGTATATTTACAGCGCTATCTACATTGTCAAGCGTTTTGCTTTCTTTGTCAAAAAGAGAATTAATTGTTTTTTCTAATTCTATTTCTACAATATTAATAATTTTAGGGTTCACTTTGTCTGAACATGCAATTCGCAGAATAACGTCTGCTTGTAATTCTTGCCATAAATATTTCAATATAGCTGATGCCTTTTTGGGTTCTAAATGCATTAAAACAAGAGCTATTGTTTGAGGATGTTCCATCTGAAAAATTTGCGCCAAAATTTCCGGATCAATATTTTTAATAAATTCAAAAGGTTTTGATTGATTACACTGCTCAATCTTTTTTATTTTCATCTTCTGTATCCTTTTTATCAGTATCAATAACTCTCACTCCGAAATTTTCATCTATAACAATAACCTCTCCTTTTGCTATAAGAACTCCGTTTGCTTTAATATCTACAGGTTCTCCGGCAAGTTTATCAAGCTCAAGTATTGTGCCTTCACCTATTTCATAAATCTCTTTAATTGACATTGTGATTGAGCCAAGTTCTACGGTTACATTAATTTTTGCTGTAAGTAAGGCATTCTTAACATTCTGATTGTTTTGATTTGCTTCCATTTTTATTCCCTCCATACCGAATGGTTTTTCGGTATACCTTATTATTTTAATTTTCTTTTTAAACCATTTATTATCATGTAATATTTCACATTGCCAAACACGACTGTTTCCAAGTTTTAAAAAGCATTGATGCGGAATTAGCGGATTTAATGGAAGTAACTCTATGCCTTCTTTCCATTCATTTATATCTTTAATTGAATAGTCACGAGTTAAAATTTCTGCGGTTATTTTGACAGGAATATTATCTTTACTAACCGGATAATCACAATAACTATTTACTTGTCCTAATAAACCGATTATTTCTTTTATTTGTTCGAATGGATAAAAGATATTTATAAGTCCGTCAACATCACCTATTTTTACTTCAAATGTTATAAGCGCTCCCATTTCTGTAGGAGAAACAAGATTAACAAATTGAGAATTAGTTTCAATTTCACAAAAACTAGGTTCAAAATTAAATATCTTTGTCCATGCTTCTTGAAGATTTTCCAGCATTCTAATAACAATCTCTTTCATAATCGCCTGTTCAATATTTGATAATTCATGCTGATGTTTGCATCTCTCTCCTGATCCTCCTGCAAGACGATCTATTATTACAAATGTTATATCAGGGTCTATTTCCATAGCAATTTTGCTTTCTAAAGGATTCAAATTAATTACTGCCATTGTAGTAGGTGTTGGAATAGAACGAATAAATTCTTCGTAAGCCACTTGATCTACAGACGCTACATGAACATGAGTCATACTGCGAAGCTGAGCTGATAAACTGGTGGTAATTAATCGGGAAAATACTTCATGTATTATTGATAATGTTCGAATTTGCTCTTTAGAAAATTTATCGGGACGTTTAAAATCGTATTTTTTTATTTTTTGGGAATCGGGAGACGGTTTAAAATTCTCAATATCGGTATCGCCTTCTTTAATAGCATCGAGTATTTGTGTTATTTCATCGTGGGATAAGATTTCCATATTTCAAAGATAACATATACACTCTATCAAATAGCGATAGAGTGGGAATTATAAACCTAAAATAGCTGATGTGCAAAACTCGTTGGTTATAAGATGTTCAGGTAAATATTTAAATGCTCTGCCGTCATTCCATATTGCGCAAAGACATAATTTTTTTGTTTTAAATTCTTCCGGCACATATTCAAGCGATGTTCCTTCCTGCGATACAGCAAGTTCGCAAATCTCTTTAGTTTTAAGATTTTCCGGTACATATTGGAGAGCACAATTATTTGTATGACTAAATCTTACCTCATGATGAAAATGTCCCTCGTGCTTTATAGCAGTAAAACAAATTTCCTGTGTTTTTATCGCCTCAGGTACATATTGAAGCGCTATACCGCATTGCCAAACTGCTGTATTGCATATTTCTTTTGTTTTTAAACTTTCAGGCACATACCAAAGCGCCAAGCCATCCTGCCACACAGCTTTTAAGCAAAGTTCTGCATCTATTAAAGTATCTGGAATATATTGAAGAGCGCAGCCTTCTTCATTAATTGCTTCAAGACACAATTCTCTTGTTTTAAAATTTTCCGGAACATGTTCAAGTAACAATCCGTTTTGCTTAACTGCCATCATACACATTTCTGCTGTCCTGTCAGAAACCGGCACATTCCAAAGTTCCAATCCGAATTGGCGAACCGCTGTATGATATAATTCTGCTGTTTTTAATTTTTCCGGAACATGTTGAAGCGCATAACCGTCCTTTTGAACTGCTGTAAGGCACAGTTCCGCTGTTTTTAAACTCTCAGGCACATATTCAAGCGCTCCGCCACATTGTCGAATTGCGATAAGACACATTTTTAGTGATTTAAATTTTTCAGGTACATATTCAAGCGCTGTACCTTCCCGTTGAATTGCCGTTAGACATATTTTTTTTGTTATTAAATTATCAGGTACATAACTAAGAGCTCCATATTGTTTTACAGCCTCAAGGCATATTCTTGCTGTTTTTAGATTTTCAGGTACATATTCAAGCATTTCTCCTCTGTGTTTTGCTTTAACTGCTGTTAGACACATTTTTTTTGTTTTTAATCTGTCAGGAGTAAAACAAAGCATCCAGCTTTCTTTACTAATCGCTTTAAAACACAGTTCCTTAGTTAATAAATTATCCGGCATATACCGCATTGCCCATACGTTGTTTTTAACCGCAAGGCGGCACAGTTCCGCTGTCTTCAGATTTTCAGGTACATATTCAAGAGCACACCCATTTTGCTCAATCGCAGCATAACAAATTTCTGGCGTTACCATATTTTCTGGTACATATTTTAATGCCTTTCCATTATGTTGAACCGCTAAGAGACATAATTCAGCTGTTTTTAAATTTTCCGGTATATATTTGAATGGGTCTTTTCGTAAACTCTCTTCTTCGTACGGTTCTGATTTTTTTACAGGTATATCAATTCCGGCAGCAGCGGCTGCGGATAGAAATTTCTTGGCTTGTTCATGAATTGAAGGAGAGATGCGTTCTGCCCAAAATTTCATTTCTTCTTCATTAGCTTTAGTTTCATTATTATGGGAGATCGTATTCATATTACATAGTATATCCATATTATAAATATAAAATATGTAGTCTATCATAGAGTGATAGAGTGGAAAGGAATAATAGGGAAGAGTTTATACGGAGGCGCAAAGTTAAGTTTTTAACTTTCGTAGTTAATCCATTGCTTCATCTAAATATTTAGCTCCGGGATCATCACTCAATGAATAATTAGTAAAAGCATTTAATTTATAAAATATTATTCTGGGATTATCTCCTGCTTGAATACTTAAAACAGCCTCTGCTTGAAGCCGCATTAATAATTTTTTGTATTTATCATTCTCCATTTCAATCAAAATACCCATAATATCATTTATTACTCTTGTATCAGTACCATCGATTACGAAACGCAAACCATATTCAAAAATATCACGATTATTTACTTTTTCATCATCAAGAACATCTTCTAAAGCCAGAAGACCTTCTGTTCTTGCTTTCTTTGAATATTTTAAAGTATTAATTATAGTTTCACTGTATTTGGTTAAAAATTCATCTTGATTCATTCTTTTTCTCCTAATACTTTCTGAATATCTCTATTATTTAATTTCATTATTAAATAAACTAACAGCGATTTTATTGATAATTTTATCATTCCCGTAAGTAATAACGACAATTGTTTTTTCATAATCCATAATATTCTCATAATATTGTTAATTATATCTTAGGAACTCTATCAAATAGTGATAGAGTGAGAAATATTTTAAAGAAGAGCTCACACGGAGATAAAAAATGAAGTTTTGAAGAAGGATTTTGTAGCTATCTTCAATCTTTATTTTAACTTTAAAACACCAATCGACTAACTTTTGTTTTTTTCATTTTCTTCTGTAAGTACGTAATCTGTTCCATTTTGATGTTTGGATTGATAAATCTTAATTTTTTCTAAAAATCTTTTTACATGTTCATCTATTTCTGGTTCTACAGCCTTTGCCCATTCTTCTAATTCCTTGTCTATTTCTTCTTCTTGGCTTTTATCTTTGTTATTCATGAATAATATTAGTATACGCAGTCTATCAAATAATGATAGAGTAGGAAATATTTTGGAGAGGATCTCACACGGAGGCACGAAGGCACAGAGGATTTTGTTACAATCCTCTGTGTTTATAGACCTGAGGTTGGGCTTTTTAATCAATATCGAATTCTACACTAATTGGGCAATGATCTGAACCATTCCAATGTTTTTTTCCTTTTTCTTCTTTCCAATCATTATGTGTAGTAAATTTAATATTTTTACAATCAAAATTTTCAGAAATAAAACAAAAATCATCAATTCCATCACCATCTTTCGAACTAATGAATGTTGATTCTTTATGAAAATTAGATTTTTTTGCACAATTAATCATTGAAAATGAAGATAAATCTTTTTCAAGTCCTTCCAAACGTTGATTATTATTCTTATCAAAAGTATTATAATCCCCTATTATAATTGTGTTATTATTAAATAATCCTTTGGATTTATAATAACTTACTGCCTCAATAACATTTCTATCATAATAGTATGGTTCTGCCTTTGTCCAAACAGCTACTAAAGTAAATGACTTAAATTTTCCTTCTACTTTATAAGGTACCACATATCTAAAAGTTTTTTCATTTTTACATATATTTTCAAATTCAGGTAATTTAATAAGAGTTATTCCTTCATTCCAAAAAATACCAATACCAAGATCTTTTTCTTCAATTATCTTACCATTACGATTTTTTGCTTCTTTTTGATCACCATACCAATCCCTGTGTTTTTCATCTAAACTATAATTTTTCATGTCCTTATTTCGACATTCAGGTATTACTAAAATATCAGCTTCAAGTTTTTTAATTGCTTTTGGTTTGTTCTTATCAAATCCATAATGACAATTCCAACTTATAATTCTCATATCATTCTCCCTATCTATTAATATTTCTACTATTTTACAAGATAAATAGAAAAAATCAACTATTTGTTTCCAATCCTCTGTGTCTTCGTGTCTTTGTGTGAGGTCTTCTTTATATTTTTATTTATTCTTGGATGCACATTTCATTTCCACTGACTTAATCGCTTCCATGCATAGTTCTAATGTTATTAAATATTTTGGTACAAATTTGAGAGCCATACCTTCTTTCCTAATCGCTTTCAAGCACAATTCGGCTGTCCGTAAATCATGTGGGACATATTTTAATGAATAGCCATTCTGAGCAACGGCAATAGAACAAATGGATTTCGTCTTTAATTTATCCGAAACATTTTTAAGTGAATAACCATTATATTGTACTGCTTTATTACATAATTTTTCTGTCTTAAAACAATTTGGAACAAATTTAAGCGTTCTTCCGTAATTATTATCATTCTGTTGAATCGCCGCGAGACGCAATTCTCCTGTCTTTAAATTATCATAGACAAATTTCAAAACTGCTGCAAGACATATTTCTATTGTTTTAAATTTCTTTGGTACATGTTTATAGAATATACCATTTTGTTTAACTGCGGTAAGACACATCTCTTTTGTTTTTATTTTATCCGGTACGTATTTAAGCGCTGCTCCGTCTTGTTTAACAGCAATAAGACATAATTCTGTTGAACTGCCTCTATACATAATTCTTTTGATTTTAAACATTCAGGTATATATTTTAGCGCATACCAGTAATTTTTAACCGCAGTCAGACACATTTCTGCTGTTTTCAAATTCTCTGGTACATATTCCAGTGCGCGTCCGTTCTGTTTAACTGCAGCGAAGCATAATTTTTCTGTTTTTTGATTATAAGGGACGATCTCAAGCGTACAACCATTCTCTACCGCCTCAAGACACAGTTCATTTGTTTTAATGCAATCAGGAACATATTGCAGAGCATTACCATCCTTATGAATAATTGCTAAACATAATTCCGATGTTTTTAAGTTATCCGGTACATATTTAAATAATGTTCCTACCGAGGATAAAGCTCCAAATCCGCACTCATCTTCATAAAAATCAATAAGATCTAATAATTCTAAATCACTTAATATTTTATCTTTCTTTTCATCTTTTTTATTTAAAATCATAAAGCTACTCCAAAATCCGCAATAATCGGACAATGATCAGAAAAACCTTTCCATCGTTTTTGATTATTCATTTTATCAACACGATATTCGTAAACATTTAAATTCCTGGGAATAAAACAGAAATCATTGGTATAATAATTGTTTGTTTTATCGTGATAAAAAGTTGGTTCATATTCATACTCTGTGTTTGCGGCGCAGTTTTTTAGTCCATACTTTTCAAGTTTTGTCTTTAATTCTTCATAGCGGTACATATTTTCCCTGTTGCTGCCTGTATAAAAATCACCCGCAAGGATAATTGGAACGTCAAAGTTATAGTAATCTAATGCATCAAAAATCGTTTTTTGATAATCTTGGGAACCGTCAGAAGGTGGTTGTGTCCAAATAGATACTAAGATTGCTTTTTCATCAATAGTTTCATTATTACCGTCTCCTCGATTAATTCTTGAAAATAATTCAGAAACCTGAGATGAAATTTTATACGGAACAAAGTAGCGAAATTTACTGTTAAAATTGTCAACCAAATCTATAATGTAATCTGGAGCAATGATTGCTAATCCTGAATTACTTTTTTCCTTATTATCTCCATACCAATGTTGATAATCGACAAGGTACTCCTGATCATCCGAGGTTCGACGTGCTAAATATAGAATACCATTCCCCCATTCACTGTTATTTCTTACAAAATCAAAATCTTTTTTTGTACATTCCTGTATAATCAGTATATCCGGATTAAAGCGCAACATTTCATTGTATTTTTCAATCGTGAGTCCCCCGCATCTTTGACCGCCGCAATTCCAGCTAACTATTCTCATAACAACCTCATTCCGCTTCCATGTCTTCATAATATAATTTATTAAACTCTTCTCCAATAATATCAGTACAAGTTTTAATTTCAATATACGAATTCAACACTGCGTAAATAAAGTCTGAGCTTAATCCTTCTTGTATCATTAAGACAGCGTCTTTTTGCATATTTTTTAATATACGCGCATATTCATGTTTTTCCTGTCGTACTTTGTTAGAAAGTATTTTTTCAATAATTTCCCAATCAGTTCCGTCAACAACCAAACGGGCGCCTTGTTTTAATATTTCCATGTCCTTGATCGCGTCAGAACCTATTTCTTCTTCCAGTGCCAATAGACCTTCCCTTTTGGCTTTCAATGAAAAACCAAAAACTGATTTTAGAATATTATAGCGCCGCTTACTTGAAACATTAAAAATTACTCTTTAAAAAACTTCTAAATTCATCTTTGATAGAAGTTTTAACTTCAGAAGTTAAAACTTGATCTACATAAACTCTTTCAGGATTCTCCGAAATTACATTTTGATTTATTTGTTTTTCAGGCCATAATCTTCCTGTTGGATTTCCACCTTCTTGTTCATCAAATTCATCCCGGGTCATTATTCTTTTTCCATTCTTCTTACCTACCTTAAAATTATTTATACTGAAAGCCATATTAAATAGCTCCAATGCTTTTTAAAATTTCTTTAAGAAGTTTTTTGATTTCTTCTTCAGTATGGGGTATAAAATCAAAATTATCTTCTTTATTAAAAATATTTATTGTTTCATTATTTATAACAACTTTATCTTCTTCATTCTTTTCAATTTCCATACTTTATCCTGTTAAAATAAAGATAACATACTTACTCTATCAAATAGCGATAGAGTGAGAGGAAATTTTTGGAGAAGAGTTCACACGGAGGCGCAAAGGCACGGAGGATTTTGTTACAATCCTCTGTGTTTATTAACTTAAGGTTTGAATATTTATTTTACTTTAATTAAAAATCAAATTCCACTATTAGTGGTGAATGATCACTTAAGCTCTTCCAACTTTTTGTATTTTTTCCATCATCCCAATCTTGTTCACTTGCTAAAAATATTGAATTTGGATTCATATCATCAGAAGAAAAACAATAATCAATATGATAATATTTTTTTTGACTTGAATTATAATGCGTCTTATGTTTTTCAGCTCCATATTCATTTGATAATATTTTATGATATAAACTATGAATTCCTTTTTCTTTTAAAATATTAACAACTTCAGAGAAAGTTGGATTGTTTATTTTATTATTATCATTATCCCATATTTTATTAGCATTAAAATCTCCAATAAGAATAACATGATCATTTAAAAGTTTCTTGTATCCTGGATAGTTTACAGCGCTATAAACTTGTCCTATATAGGGATAATCACAACAAACATTTTTTGTCCATATTAAAAATAGTACAAATCTCTTGTCATTATCTAAATCTGTTACATGATACGGTATAATATATCGAAAATTTATATTATGTTCTAAAGCTCGTTCAAATTTGTATTTATTAGAAAAAATACCTACACCTAAATAGCTATCTTTACTATCACCAAACCAATCTTTATAAATAAAATTTATTTTTTCACATTCTTCTTTCTTACATTCTTGAACAGTCAGTATATCTGGAAATTTTCCATTTTCTTTTAGTATTTCTAGAAACTTTTCTGATTTTTTTAACTCTAACCCATTACGGAAATTCCAACTTACAATTCTCATAACATTCTCCTTAACTATCAATTAACATTACTACTATTTTATCAAAAAAACATATAAAATCAACAATAAATTTCCAATCCTCTGTGCCTTCATGCCTTTGTGTGATGTCTTTTTCTATCAATCTACTGCCAAGCGCCATATAACACATCGCCTTTCTCTATATTGCTGCCGTCAATTAAATTCAAAGCCAAATGAGCAGGTGTGTATTGCAATAAATTACTTACTAACGTAGGTTTTGGACTTAATTTTTTTAGTAAAACATCATTTCGCAATGCTTTGACAATTTTCCCGTTCGATTTATTTTCTAGATGATTATTTTTGTTTTTTGACAGAATTTCCTTCCCATATTTATTTATATAGAAATTTTCAATGGCATTTGATGTTTGTACTCTGCATAAAAACTGAACTTCATTTTTAGGAGTACCATCTGATATAACCAGCGCAGGAAGAAAATATGTATTACATTCGTTACAAAGAACTCTTGTATCCTCTCTGAATTGTTCTGTACTATCCTTGAATATTGCGTCAGGTTTCGGATTTGCATAATAATTTATTAAGTCTTTAAATGAAAAAATATGTCTACATTTTGGACAAATGGAAAAATTTATTAGTTTTATATTAGTGTTAGGTATTTGAAAATTACCCATACTTTGTTCTTTATTTTTTCGTTCAATATCCGCAAGAATATTATCACTGCCTTTAGTTTCGAAAAAATGGCACATTGTTATTTTCTCGAATATGGAATGAGAAAAACCATATTGTTTTTCAGGTTCATGACGATTAAGTAAAAAAGCACTGAATTCATTTATGTCTTTGAAAACGTTATCATAATTAATCGAAGACATATTAACATGTAATAGATTTTCTATATTATCTTGTATGAAAAAATCTTCTGGACGAGGAATTTCACCAGTATTAAATAAATGTTTTATTATTAATAATATTTTTAACTTTGAATCATTAACATCTATTAACCTGACAGGTCCCATATATTCCATATCTTCTTTTAACATTGTTGAAGCTCGTTTTGACATATTTTTAAATATTTTTTCCCGAACTTCATCTTCTGTATCTTTGAGCGCCTTTGCTATCGTTCCATTATCAATCTCTCGTAACACTTTTTGAATAGATAGATCATCCAACTTTATAATTTCATTAAAAGGGTCTGTTGATTTTATTTCATTGGTTGTTTCTGTATCAGCGTCGTTAAGAAGTGAATTAGTCTCGCCTTGAGTTAAATAACCATCTATATTATTATCCAATACATCAGTCATATCAGGTATCTCCTTGTATTACACCATATATTGTTATTGTAAAGTATTTACTCTATCAAATAGCGATAGACTAAAAAAATTTAAACCTTAGCTCTCTTCACCATTTCTTTTAAATTTTCCTTCCAATCTTTCACAAGCTCTGCAGGTTCCAGAGGCACAGCATCACGCCCATTGGCAAGAACCAATTCTAAAACCTTGCCGTATTGACGGCTGGAAAAGCTGAGTATAACTCCTTCTTCAGTTTCTTTGATACGCTGATCCGCAGCCCAAATACGTTCGCGGATTCGCATGGCGCCGTCGTTGTAAAAAGCGATTTTAAAACGGCGTTTCTTTTCTTCTGAATAAGCGCCGAAAAAACTGTTTTCTATTTGAAAACGAAAATCAGCTGAAGCGGTGTATTTAAAAGTTTCTTTTTCAATCTTGATATTTCGAATACGGGGAAGCGAATACATCCTTGTGCCTTTGCCTTCTTTAGAGTATGCGTAGAGATACCACGCGCCGTTATCAAATAAAAGCTGATACGGATATACATGGCGAAGCGTGTAATCGCTTTTCCATGTTGCGCGGTAATCAAAAGAAAGAACACAGTTTTTTTTCAAAGCTTCGCATATACAATTCCATATTTCAGGCGAAAATTGCACAGAAGGTATTGTCGGTACAACTATTCTTTCTTCATGCCATTGGGAACTTTCTGTATCTCCGAGAGGAGAAGATATGCTTTCCAAAAAAAACTTTGCGCTGTCGAATATCGGAGTATTTTTGTAAAGCGATAATAAATTCTTTGCCATGCTAAGAGCAAGCATTTCATCGGCGGAACCAATAGCGGCAGGGAGCCTGAACGTTTTTTCGGTATAGTAATAACCTTTTCGGGTATAATCATACTCAATCGGCGCTTTCATCCTGTCTCTTATGAATTCAATATCTCTGCTGATTGTAGCGGTTCCGCATTCATATTTTTTCGCTAAGGTTGTAGTATTTGGATACTTACCGGAAGCAATTTCTTCGTCGATAAGATAAATCCTTGGCAGCGCGGTTTTTGGTATCTTTTTTCGTTCTCTCATAATTATCATTGTAACACATCAGTCTATCACTTGACGATAGACTGAAAAATTAATTACAAGGAATAATGTATATACAAATATGAGGTTTTATGGTAATTATCAATATTATTCACAACTAATAATTTTTATATTATGATATATTTGATAATGAAGGAATTTAAATTATGGACAAAGATATAAAATCGAAAAAACAAACCGAATTTACCGAGATTATAGCCATAATTGAACAATCCCGTGTAAATGCCTTTAGAGCTGTAAACCAAGAATTTATCTCAATGTACTGGAAAATAGGTGAATATATCAGTGAAAAAGTCAAAAATGGCGGTTGGGGAAAGTCAGTAGTTGCAGAATTTTCCGAATATATTAGAGAAAACCGTCCAGACATCAAAGGCTTTTCAGCCTCAAATATCTGGCGTATGCGCCAGTTTTTTGAAACATACAGGGACAATGAAAAACTCGCACCACTGGTGCGAGAAATTAACTGGACGCATAACCTCATCATAATGGGACGTACAAAAACCGATGAAGCAAGAGAATTCTACTTATTACTATGCACTAAAAATAATTATTCAAAACGTGAACTTGAACGCCAGATTGACAGTATGCTCTTTGAACGTACAATGATTTCTGATAGAAAAAATCAATTGTTCATTGCAAAAAATGCCGGATTAACTGCTCTCCGTGATAGTTATATTCTGGAATTTCTGGACATTCCCGAAACCCACAAAGAAAAAGAGCTGCGAAAATCCATAGTAGCGAACATTCGCAATTTTATTCTGGAATTCGGCAAAGACTTTACCTTTGTCGGTGATGAATACCGAGTCCAAGTCGGGAACACTGATTTCCATATAGACTTATTGTTTTATAACCGAAGCTTGTCGTGCCTCGTTGCAATAGAATTAAAGGTAACAAATTTTAAACCTGAACACTTAGGACAATTAGAATTCTACCTTGAAGCGCTCGACCGTGATGTCCGCAAACCAAATGAAAACCCAAGTGTCGGACTAATTCTATGCGCCGGTAAAGACGATATGGTAGTAGAATACGCATTAAGTAGAAGCATGTCCCCCGCACTGGTTGCAGATTATCAACTCCACTTACCGAATAAAAATTTATTAGTTGATAAACTCCGTGAGTTAAAAGAACTCGTTGATGTTGAAGTGGGTGAGGATGAAGATGATATTTAATATTATTCTTATAGGAGCATAATATAATGGACTACAGAGACTGCCTGCAACAAATTCAAAAGTTTCTAGAAAACAGTCCTTTGATCGTTCTTGGTTCTGGCTCATCAGCTGATTATGGACTTCCGCTTATGTATGAATTGAGCGAAGAAATAAAAAGCCATAAAGCGGATTTTGATGCCGCAGAATTCGAATCGTTATTTGAAAATCTTATTATATTAAATAATCTTGAAGAAGCGTTAGATAAAACTACTTTATCTGAGAAATCATCTAACACACTCCGAAAAATAATATGGCAATTTATTAATGAACGAGATATAACATTTTTTCAGAGATTGTCACAAGATAAATCAAATTTTGCACTTGCAGATTTATTAGGGATAATTATTCAACCGACACCCAACATTGCAACTGTAATTACAACTAATTATGACAGGCTTACCGAGTATGCGGCTGATTTGATAGGAGCGACATCTGTTACAGGTTTTTAAGGAACATTAATCCGTAAAATGGATTTTCCAAAAGCCGCACTACAACAGAAGCGAATAAGATCAAGAGATAGGGTTGTTAATATTTGGAAAGTACATGGTTCATTGGATTGGTTTTTAAAAGATGATGGTGAAATTGTATGTTTTCCAAATTCAATAAACATTATATCAAATTATAATCCTTTAATTGTTCCTCCAAGTAAGGGAAAATATAATCTTACACACAAAGAACCTTATCGTGATGTTATCTCACAAGCTGATAATGCTTTTTCTAGAGCAGGTTCGTTTTTGTGCATAGGCTATGGTTTTAATGATGATCATATACAGCCAAAACTCATCGAACAAATAAAAAATGGGAAACCAATAGTAGTATTGTGTAAAAAAGCAACAGAAGCATGCAAGCATAACGTAATGTCCGCTGATGTTAAGAAATATATGATAATTGAATATTCATCGGATGGGGAGACATTAGTATCAAGTAATAATCTCAATAAAACATATCATGGTAATTTTTGGAAATTACCTGAATTTATACAAGCTATTTGGGGGGTATAAAATGGGTATCTTTAATTTCAAACCTGAAGAAATCCTCGGAACTGTAGAAAGTGTTGATACTTCTGCTGTTATAGTTCGTGTTGAGAATGATGAACGCCTACGTGATTTACAAGTTAATCATCTTGTTGCAGTTCAAAGTACAAAGACAAATCAACACCTGATAGGATTGGTTTCTAAAATTGTTAGAAAACCAGCGTTATCTGATATTGAAACACCTATTGATATTTATCAATGTTTTAATAGCTTAAAAATCATACTTATTGGCGTACATCTTGATAAATTGGCGGATAAAGAAAATGTGTTTCGCAGAACTCTTTCAACTGTACCTACAATAAATGCTGAATGTTATTTAATTCAAGGCGAACGCCTAAAACAATTTATGCAGGCAATTTCATCTGTTCCAGAAGGTGAAGATATGGTTTCTCTTGAAATTGGGCACTATTCGATTGACGAAGAAGCGGTTGCTTGGTTAAACGGAAATAAGTTATTCCAACGCCACTCAGTTATTGTTGGAGGTACTGGCTCAGGAAAATCTTGGTGTGTAGCTCGTATTCTTGAACAAGTAGCATCGTTAAAATCTGCTGATGCTATATTATTTGATATTCATGGTGAATACGAACCATTAAAAGGTAATAATTTTGTCCATTTAAAAGTGGCAGGACCTACCGATGCACGGAGCGATGGTATATTATTTCTCCCATATTGGTTATTAACTTATGATGAAATGCTGTCTCTTATGCTTGATCGAAGTGACAGCAATGCTCCAAATCAAGCGATGATTTTCTCGAACGCAGTGCTTGAGGGCAAGCAATTTTTTCTAAACTCTAATGATAAAAGTAATTTATCAGCTAATATTACATTAGATAGTCCTATCCCATATGATCTCAATCAGTTATTAGTTGAATTAAATGATAAAGATATTGAAATGGTTCCTGGTGCTAGAGGTGAAAAACAAGGTACATATTATGGAAAATTAACTCGTTTTATTCAACGTCTGCAATCTAAGCAGAATGATAAACGACTAAATTTCATGTTCAGTAAGGATAATAACTTATTAAAATATGATTATATGTTCGACATTTGCAATAAGATTATGCAACCGGCAAAAGACGGACACAGCGGAGTAAAAATTATTGACTTTTCTGAAGTACCATCAGATATTCTTCCGTTAATTGTATCGCTTATGGCACGATTGGTTTTTTCTGTACAACAATGGTCTGATGTTACAAAACGTCATCCCATAGCTATATTTTGTGATGAAGCGCATCTTTATATACCTGCAAACACTGACAAAAGTATAGACGATGCCAGTTTGATAAACTTTGAGCGGATATCAAAAGAAGGAAGAAAGTATGGCATTGGTTTAGTCGTCATTTCTCAACGTCCGTCTGAGGTAAATAGAACCGTATTAAGCCAAAGTAATAATTTTATTGCGATGCGTCTTACAAATATTGATGATCAAGCTGTTGTAAAACGTTTACTTCCAGATAGTTTAGGTGACTATGCAGAAATGCTACCTATATTAGATATTGGTGAAGCGCTAATCGTGGGTGATGCAAGCTTGTTACCAAGTCGAATTAAAGTAACACAACCTATATTAAAACCTCGGAGTGCAACAATTGATTTTTGGGACGAGTGGGCAAAGGACAGTGTTACTGTTGATATTAAAGCTGCAATTGAAGCATTAAGAAAACAGAGTAAATAGGTAAAATAGATAGTTCTAAATCAACCATTCGCTGTCCCCCTTTTGGCACGATTTTTGCATCGTACTATGCGAACCATGCGCAGGCAAAAATCGCGCCAATCTGCCCACTTGCAGCGGGCAGGCCATGGCAGTGGTTCATTATCGCAGTCAGCAATCTAATCTCCCCTAACAAATAACCCAAGTTGTCTACTAAAACGATCTCCAAAAATGGGCAGGGGGTGGTTTTTTTCCTCAGAAAGTGAAGGGAAGAAAAACCACCCCCTGCCACCTTTGTTTGCAGTTTTGATAAAGGAAGTAGTTTAGAAGTCTGTCAGAATTATCATTTATATACTATCATCTGATAAAATTCCCATCGCCAGCGCCAGCTTTAAAACACCTGCCATTTTACGAACCCCGAATTTATCATAGATATTAGATATATGATGTTGAACCGTTCTTAAACTCAGCATTAAAATAAAAGCCGTATTCTTTGCGGTATTCCCCTTAACAATGTAACGGAGTATCTCGAACTCCCTGTGAGTTAAATACGGTTTTTTATCAGGAATATGATCGTAGTCATCAATACTGTCCTTTAAGTAAGACGGAACCGCCTTCCTCTTATTAAAAACCGATTCAACCGTCTCTTTGATTTCTTCTTCACTGTCCCTAAGAGATATGTAACCGCCGCGACTCCAGAAAATATAACTTGCCGCCGCGTTTAAAGGTAAACCGGATGTTGAGAATACAATCATTTGTAACTTAGGATACTGCTTTCCGTAATAATCCAATTTTCCAATCGTTCTATCACCAAAGAACGCATCTTCAACAAATACCATAACAGTATCAGCTTTTCCGGCGTAATCGGAAAAATCTGTTTCATTCTCAATCAGATAAAAAGCATAATTCTTTTCTTCATAAGGTTTCAGATAACAGTAAAGCCATTCTTGAATATTACGGTTATCGGAAGCAATGACAACCATTTTTGTACCAATACCTCTATGTCCTTTACAAAAACAAGACGTGACGAGATTACCTGTTATTGTCTTAGTAGTAAACGCAGTTGTCATTCGTTGCCTCCTTCGTTTCTATGCTTTTGCATTTGTTTTGGAACATGGCTTTTTGTTTCCATCCATTCTTGTATTTCCGCAGATGAAAAACGAACAGCCCGCCCGAATTTTTTGTATGGGATAAATTTTATTAAAACCCATTTCCTAATCGTCGCAATTGAAAGCTTTAAATATTGCGCCACTTGTCCCGCATCAAGAAAGATTTCCTCATCATTCATATTCATGCCTCTCCCCTTAAAAATAATTTTTATACGCTGCCTTATCAGCAAATCATATATAATTTATATTATTAATAAAGAGGTTTTCATTTGCAAAATTTGGACAAATTTTTTAACCTATAATAACATACTGAAATATATATAAACGTATTTAAACAAATATGAACATAGATAGTAATAGAGAGTAAAACAAAGAATATTTGTTATCGCCGAATCAATGGTTTTTTGTCCACATTTTTGCTAAAATATCCGGCAATTTCTGTTAGAATTTCATGGATAGTTTCGTATTCTTCATCTTTCGCGAAGATAATAAGTTTTCTTATCTTGTAATAAATTTCGTATTCTTTCGCAACAATCTTTTCAAGACTCCTAAAAGGCATTAACTTCAGTTTTAGTTTTTTAAAATCTCTGGACTCCTTTGGTTTCTTAGGGTTAGCATTCTTCCCCGCAAGCCTTCTCAGACTATGCCGTTTTATCCCAAACGCTTTTTCCGCAGGAGCCCAGAACCCTCCCGGAACATAAAACGATTTGGTTTTATCCCAATTCAAATACTCAGCCAGACTTGTCTTGCTTTTAAGCCACAGACCTGTTTCAGGACTTGTAACTTGAACATAGCCTTCTTTGATAAGAATTTTTAAATCATATTGAAAGTATGGGTAATACTCTATACAGTCATCTAAAGCCCCTTTTAGTTCATAACCGCAAATCGTCATAAACCCTCCGCATTGTACAAAAGCCACTTTAAATTTAATAATTTTCTCAATTCACGGCAATAAAAAAAAGCTCCTACCCGATGTTTTAACATTGAAAGTAAGAGCCTTTTACATCATGTAAATTCTGATTAAGCGTGTTTCTGTTTCAGAGTTTCCTTTTTGTTAGCTGGAACAAAAGAGCGAATATTGCTTTTTACAGGTGGTTTAATATCTTCTTTCTGCGTTTCAATCGCAAGAATAGCCGCTTGCGCTTTAGTAACATTCGGTACATTCATTGGATCGGGATGGTTATACCATTCGGTCATACGTTCAGATTTATGCCCTGTAACGCTCTGTACTTGCGAAATAGTCAAACCCTGCCGTTGCAGTTCGGTATTCAAAAAATGCCGCCAACTGTGCAATGTCAGTCCTCTTTGCTTAATTTCATCTTTGGAAATTCCAATTTTATTCAAAGCTTTGTTTAATTCCATCGCAAAATAATTGCGGGTTGCAGGCACAGTTCCGCTATTGAGAGAAAAAACATAGCCGTTGCCGTTCTTTATCATCAGTTTCCGCAGTATCGCAATCATTTCAGGCATCAGCGGAATACTCCTGTTTTCTTTAGTTTTCGTGCAATCCTGATAACCGTCAGAACCGTATTGCCCGCATACAGCGATATAATTGTCATATACAAATTCGCCTCTAAGCCCCATAATTTCACCGATTCTCATACCCGTAATCGAAGCCAGAAGATTGGCGGCGTATGCAATCTCTTTATCACCCCAAACTGTCCTGTAATCTTTTGGAAATAAAGCCCTCACTTCCTTAATTTTTAAAATATCAATTTTCTTCTTATTATTTTTCAGCCGTTCAACTTTGTCGCATGGATTGGATTGAATTAACCCTCTCTTTACCGCCTCGGCAAACATGATATTTAAAGTTCTAAACGCCGAATTAGCATAACTGTTTTTGTAAAACTCTTTTATTTCCCCAGTCTTTTCATCTTTTTTCCCTCTGTCTTTAAATCCCAAAAGCCACTTGTTGACCATCTCGCCAGTTATCTTATCAAGTGCAATCTTACCGAAGAAAGGCTCTATCTGATTGACAGCTAATTGCCTGCTGATAACGACATAACTGTCATTAAAATCTTTCCTGCTTTTTTCGTTCCTGATAAACTCAGAATCAAGCTCCCAAAAGCCGTTAGCAAATTCCGAAAACGTCATCATCTTATTTCTGTCCGGAATTAAAGCTCCGTTCCTGATAAGCCTGTGGCAGTAATTTCTAGCCTCGGTAAAGTTCAGGCATTTGGTAGTCCACGGACCTTTTCTAACCCCGTTCTCATCATACGCGTAGTAATACACCACCTTAGCCCCTGACGGCACCGCCCTTTTAAACATCGTGAAGTCATTGCGCATATCAAACCCCGCATTTTTTGGAAATTGATGTCATTCGTGATAACACTAATTTCCTCAATTTTCCGCATACCGAACCAGCAACGCTAATTCTTTACAGGGTAAGTATTTATGCTTGACCTTATTTTTTTAAATGAGTAAAAAGTGCAATGTTCGACAACTCGGTTAGTTGTCTCACAAGTCTACTATTAGCTTTATGTAAAGTAATGGAATTATTTGATAAAATTATTTAATGATGAATCATTATGCTTCCTGCCGCTTGTGTCCGAGAAACTGCGGCGTCAACCGGCTTGCGGGAGAGACAGGTTTTTGCGGAGAAACAGCCGACCTGCGCATTGGCGCTTCTGTTATTCACAAGGGTGAAGAGCCGCCTCTTGTCGGCTCTGGCGGTTCGGGAACGATTTTTATAAGCGGATGCAATTTAGGCTGCTCTTTCTGCCAGAATTATCAGGTGTCGCAGGGAAACAATAAAACTCCTTCACTTGGAAAAATCGTAAGCGTTGATGAAGAGTTTGTAAAAATTTGCGCATCACTCCGCGAAAAGGGAGCGGAAAACATCAATATTGTAACAGGCAGCCACGCGATCCCTTCTCTTGTACAGGGATTTACCGCCGCAAGAAAGGAGGGTATACAACTGCCGGTTTTATGGAACTCCTCAGCTTATGAAACCGTACAGGCTTTGGAACTATTGAATGATTATGTTGATATTTATCTGCCTGATTTAAAAACGCTGGACAATGAAATCGCATCAAGGTTTTTTAACGCACCCGATTACCCGCAAACAGCGGAAGCGGCAATTTTGAAAATGATGGAAATGTCAGCTTCTCCGGAAAAAATAATTATTCGTCATTTGGTTCTGCCCGGCTTCCTTGATTCAACGCGATCCGTTCTGCGCTGGTTCGCGGAAAATGCGGCAGGACGCGCTTTGCTTTCTCTGATGACGCAGTATACGCTGATCCCCGGCAGAAACCGGCAAATGCCAAACCGCTTTTTAAGTGCAAAAGATTACGAAACTGTTCTTTGCTGGCTTGATGAATTTGATATCAACGACGGTTTCTGCCAGGAGCTTGTAACAGGCAGCGATTGGCTGCCCGACTTTAATCTGGCAAACCCATTTTCCTCACAATTATCGGTTCCGGTGTGGCACTGGAAAGATTAACGCGAAGTTTTACCAGCCGAATTTTAAACCGGCATTAATATTAAATCCGCTTCCGCTCCAGCTTTTGGCAAAACCAGGCGAGCAAAGAGCGGCGCCGATATTAAATTCTACCGCTCTTGAGTTTAAAGCGATATTGAAACCGTGCTTCCATAATCGATCATGATAACCGGTGCCGAGCGTTAAAATAAGAAGGTTAAACAGATTAAGCCGCCCTTTAACGCCGGCTTCCATGGAAATTTTTTCATTGTACATCGGGGAATGCGCAAAACCAAACGAAGGCGTTAAAGTAAGGAGATTGTTTCCAAGCGGCCGCCATGCGGCAAAAAGCAGCATTTTAAATGGACGGTAAACATTAATTTTTTCATTAAGATATTCCGTATCGTTTATATTAAAAAAATTCCCCAGATCGCCGTCTTCTCCGAACAGACTGACAGGTTCTTCGCTTCCTATGCTACCTTTCATTTTCATGTAATCCGTCATTGTTCCTGCGGCGATTGGGATATTACTCAGCTCAAGCCCTATATCAAAGTCAAGGAAAAAAAGAAAATCGCTTATTCCAAGCGCTTCAGAAAGCGGAAACTCAACCCCTATGCTTAAATCAACCCCAGGCGTTGCGCTAATAGCGGCATCTCCGGCGGATTCCATCGGCACGGCTGTGTAGATATCGACATTATAACCTAAATTAAATATGGTTCCTCCGGTTGTTTCATTGAAATTATACGCGATGTCAGAGGTTGCATACGCGACAGGGTAATATAAAGACGGCATGACTTTTATTTTAAATTTTCTGTAGCTGAAATAAACCGGGATTGCCGCTTCGCCGAATAACGCTCCGTTGATCTCCGAGTTTCCTTCTTTATTGCCGTTACTGCTAATATTTTCAGAAAAGGTAAGCATTTTCCCTGAAAGATCAAAAAGCCCTGTTGCCTGCGCTTTTACCGACAAACCAAAACCCCAGCCTTTTTTACTGTCAAATTTAAAAAAAAACGGAATAATATCCGCGCCTGCGTTCAAATGAAAACCTGTTTCCAGTTTATTAAGATCCAGAATGAATATTTCCTGAAAAATATCAGACGCAGATAAAAAATCGTTGGAAAAATTTACTCCGGCATCAAAACCGATTTCAAAAAATCGATCTCCTATCTGTAAACTCCAGATCCCAGAAGGAATAATGAGACAGGTTAAAAAAAGAATCAGATTTTTTTTCACGTCAGCTTTCTCCGCCGATCTTAATGGAGTAATTAATATCGGCATCTACAGAAACCGTCATGATTTTTAATTCTTTGGGGATTAATAAACTGTCTCCGGCATCTTTAAACACAATGTTGAATTTCGGTTTGAACGGATTATCATTAATATACTTAATATCACCTTCCTCGAAATCCAAAGAAATTATTTCCCCGGTCATTGCAGGACATTTTTTTTCCCATTCTCCGTCTTCCTCATTGATAATTATCAAGTCACCGTCTCTGAAGGGATTTACATTCATTTCAATTTCCAGCTTGATGGCTTCTATCATACCCGATTCTGACAGGGAACTAAAAAAATCACCCATTATGTCAAAATCAATCAATTTAAAAACAGCTCCATTCTGCGCATCAAATTTTAAAGGAAACCAGAGGAGCATTTCAATATCAATTTTTGCATCATCAATCATATCAGCTGTAATTATTTCATCTTTGTCAATGAAAATCTTGTATACGATCTCAAGATTCCCTTCCTCATTAAAAAATTCAGCAGGGAAAATTTCATCATCCTCTGATCCGCCTGGCGGCAAGCTATATCCATTATATATTCCAGAACTTAAATCAATGTTGCTTGCTTGCGCATCAGATACTTTAACTATTTTTAACTCATTTTTAATAATAGTATTATTTTCTTTTACATTGAAATCAAGTTCAATTTTAAGGGATTCAGCAATATCTGAACCTGATATATACATCTTGGATTTAATTAAATCAGGATCAAATTTAAAACCATCCAGATATTTAAGAAAATCCAAAGGCAGAGCAATAGGTTCGTCAGATTCATCAAAATCTATTTCAATATCATTATTAACTCCAAAATCGCTTAATTTTTTTCCTTCTCCAATAAGAATTTTCAGCATATCATTTGTAATACCTTCTATTGGAATTAGTTTGGATAAACTAAATTTTTCTATTTCTGCGATTTTTATCCGAATTAAAAAAGTCATAACATCACCAGGAGCATTTACACAATTTTGCACTGTTATTAAATCATTTTCATCACTGTTAAATGCGCTGTTCATCATACTTTTAAAAGTTTCGGAAAAATCCATTCCTACAGCAAGTTTCAGGGAAGGGCTTCCTTTGATTTGTATTTCAGAGGGAACCTGCCAATCGCAGGAATTTATGGAAAATAATATCCATATGAGGAATACAAAAGATAAGTATTTTTTCATGCCGCCTCTTGGAAATTTTCCGGGATGTTTGCATTTAAACATCAATATATGCGTTCAGATACATGAAACCTTTCCAAAACTTCAGCTTTTGGGAAAGCTGCCTTAGATTTAAATGAAAAAGCGGGCTTTAGACCACTTTTTCAAAAACTTTTTCCGAAGCTAACCGAGTTTAGAGAAAAGCTCACAAGATTAAAATTAATAACATCAACAGCTTCATTATACCGTATTTAATAAATACTATCCACGTATTCGCAGAAATGCCAGTAATTCGCCTCTGTCTATTCCCCAATTCCTGCCGAAATAAGCAAAAAGCGTGTCTGATAATTCCAGAAAATTGCAAAAGATCGTCCCGTTTTTTGAAAAATCAGATGAAAACACAAGTCCGCGGTTTACAATGATCTCCCAAAATCGGGAAAAATTCCTTAAACGGGCAAGATCACTGCCGCTCATTGTTGAAGTTTCTTCAATCTCGTAGGGGGGAGAGGAATTATAACGCATGCCAAACTTTTCCCTGTGACGTGAAACCGGCGTGCCGGGGAGCAGTTTAAGCATTCCGAGTTGAATTTCAACCTGTTGTTTCAGAAACTGTTGTTTTCCGGAGTAAAGCGCAGCCCAAAGGCGGTCAAATCCACTGCCAAAAGAAACGATATCTTCGCCGGGAAGACCTGCGATAAGGTCTGCGTGAATAATTGCGTTCGTCTCCTCCGCAAGAAGGCGAAGGGATTCCAATTCTTTTTCCGGGTCGGAAGCGCGCCCAATCAAAGAAGCGGCATTTTTGTTTAAAGTCTGAATGCCGATTTCAAGGCGCAGCGTCCCCAGCGGAAAGCGGGAGAGCGTCCGCAGCAGTTCCGGAGGAAAGAGGGAGGGAACCATCTCAAAGTGAACGGTAAAAGGTGCGGAAGAAAGACTGAATTTTTCAATTTTGTATAAAAAGAATTCGATTATTTTTATTGCTCTTTTAATATTGACATTAAAAGAACGATCCAAATACTTGAAAGTTTTTACTCCGCGGCTGATGAGTATATCCATATCGGAGAGAAATACATCCAAAGGGAATTCACGTACAGAAGAATCTTTTGCGCTCAGGCAGAATTCGCATTTAAACGGACAGCCGCGGCTTGCTTCTACATAGATAAGCTTTTTCGCTATGTCTTCTTCTGTGTAAAGATGATATGCGCTTTTTATCCGGCTGACATCAACATTGTCCGCGTCAATGAAGCGCGATAGCACGCTCTCTTTTTCAACCAGAATATTTTCGCATAATGTTCTGAAAGCGGTCTCTCCTTCGCCGCGGATAACATAATCGGCGTACTTAAAAATACCGGCGTTCTGCGGTAAATGGGAAACTTCCGGTCCTCCAAGAACGACGGCAGGCTTTACAGAGACATGGGAAGACCACCTCTTGTTCAGTTCTTCAAGAAGTTCAATGGCGGCGGTATGATTCCAGATGGAAACTGAAACGCCTAGAATCCTCGGACTCGCGTCAAGCAGCGGCTGGATTTTTTCAGCTAACGGCTGGCGCAGGGCGAATTCGATAATTTCGCAGGAGTCTTCGAGGCTGCCAAGATTGGCTTTTAAAAGCCGCAGCGCCAGAGAGGGATGAATCCACTTCGCGTTGATCGTAGTAAGAATGATTTCTGTCAAATCGTTAACAAAACAATCCCATTGTGCCTGTGCGCCATTCTTCGCGGGCGTCCATGACAAGACGTTCCACTTCCTGCCAGTCGTCGGCGCGGGGACCTTCAATTCCGCGGTTTGTGGAATTGGAAAACACGATCGTCTTACATCCCAGCCTGCGGAGGTTAATTATATTTTCAGGGGCGTCATCAATATAAACATGAGCGCCGACAGCGCCCTTGTCGTTCATGAAACAAATATCCCAGTAGGGAATGTCAAAATTATCAAGCCAGTCGACAGTCTGCGTAATTGTCGCGCGGTGGGAAAATTTTAAAAAGAGCCGGTGCGTGATTATACGGATGCGTATGCCCTGGCTGGAAAGTTTTCTTAAAACGGCAGGAGCGTTTTCGATCGGATCCATATCGCGGAAGATGTTGCGCTGGGTTACGGCAAAACGGTGAAGCCTGTCATAGCCGCCGAATTCGTCGATGCCCCATTCGGCAAGACCATAGGAAATTTCCGGAGTCAGAGCGTCAAGCGGCTTGTTCAGCCATTCGGCGGCGATTTTCCGTATTGTTCCGTAAAAGTCGCCGACAACGCCGTCAAGATCAACTCCAAGAATAAAACTGCTGTTATCCATGCTGCTCACGCTTTGAAATTAAAACTGCAAGACTGCGCGCTTTCAGGGAATAAGAGGTCTGCGAAGAAAGCGGCTGTTCGTTTCCCTGCGTGCAAATATCGTTGGGAGACAGCAGCCCTGTATCGATAGCGCGGAACCACTTTTTTTTATGGGGCGGATGCGCAATTGAAAAAGGCTGAATTTCAAGGCTTGCGTTAAACATGATGTAAAAATCATTGTCATCGCGATCCGCCAGAATATCAGCCCTGCTGCCGTCAACCTCCAGCGCAAGAAAATAACCGATCTTGTCCCAGTTGGGAGAGTGCCCTTTTTCATTGTACCAGACGATGTCGGGAATGGCGTTATAATTCCCGTTCCTGCCGGTGTAAAACTCAGGACGCATAAAACCGGGATGACGCAGCCGGAAAGAAATTATTTCTTTTATAAAACGGTAAAGGTCTTTGTTCTTTTCAGGCAACGACCAGTCATACCATGAAATTTCATTATCCTGGCAATAGGCATTATTGTTCCCGTTTTGCGTACGCCCGAATTCATCGCCCCCCAAAATCATCGGCGTGCCAAGAGATATCATCATGGTAGCGATGAAATTTTTAATTTGCCGGTCTCTTATCATATTGATAACAGGGTCTGAGGTGTGTCCTTCTATCCCGTAATTATAACTGAGGTTATTATTGCTGCCGTCCCTGTTCTCTTCGCCGTTCGCCTCATTGTATTTGCCGTTAAACGAAACAAGGTCTTTCATCGTAAAGCCGTCATGGCTTGTAATAAAATTGATGGAATGAAAAGGTTTGCGACCGTCGCGAAGATACAGATCCGAACTGCCTGAAAGACGGGTCGCGAAGTCGCGGGTCTCTTTTGGATCGCCTCTCCAGTACTTGCGGACATTATCGCGGTATTTATCGTTCCACTCAGCCCACCTGCCGCCGGGAAACCATCCAACCTGATAAGCGCCTCCCGCATCCCAGGCTTCCGCGATTATTTTTGTCGAGCTTAAAACGGGGTCTTCGGCGATTTGTTCAAGGGTAGGAGGGTTTTCCATTATATTGCCGTTTTGATCACGGCCAAGTATCGACCCAAGGTCAAAACGAAAACCGTCAACATGCATTTCCATTACCCAGTAGCGAAGACAATCCATGATGAAGGTACGGACGACAGGATGGTTGCAGTTCATCGTGTTGCCGCAGCCTGAATAATTCTGATAATACCTGCGGTTATCGTTAAGGATGTAATAGATTGAGTTATCAAGTCCGCGGAAAGAAAAGGTCGGTCCCTGTTCATTGCCTTCCGCAGTGTGGTTAAATACAATATCCAGAATTACTTCGATACCAGCCTTGTGAAGCGCCTTTACCATCTCCTTAAATTCGCGAACCTGAGCGCCAGGAGTTCTGTCTGATGAATATGAGCCTTTGGGCGCGAAAAAAGCGACTGTCGAGTAACCCCAGTAGTTTGTCAGTCTAGTTCCCGTTTTTGGATCGTGGCGCGGAATCTCTTTTTCATTAAATTCCTGAACAGGAAGAAATTCGATACTGGTTATTCCCAAATCCTTGAAAAACGGAATTTTTTCGATTACCCCGCGATAGGTTCCCGGATGCTCTACTCCTGAATTGCTGTGAGCGGTAATCCCCTTGACATGAGCTTCGTAAATAACGCTGAAACGCAATGGATAATTAATGGGAGTATCCCCTTCCCAGTTAAAACTGTTGTCAATTACAATACATCTGGGTTGATTCGAAATATCATCATTGTAGGAATAAGTAAGATCGCACCCTGGCTGATTCGGATCATAGCCTGCGCACTTTACATAATCCCAGTTGGTTAAATCTGTCAGCGCTTTCGCATAAGGATCAAGCAGTGTTTTATGCTTGTTAAAACGCTGCCCCTTTTCCGGAAAATACGGACCGTCGGCGCGGTACAGATAACAAGTCCCCGCTTTAAGCCCCCTGATAAAACAATGCCAGATATTCCCTGTTTTATGTCCTCTTTTATCCAGCGTAATTTCGATGTGCGGGCTTTCAGGTTCTTCCGATTCAAACAGAACGAGCGTTACAGAAGCGGCGTTTCTGGAAAAAATCGAGAAATTAACGCCTTCATTTGTAAGGGACGCTCCAAGTGGCAAGGCCTTTCCGGTCTCCACCGCAAGATTATCGAGAATCATGCACTAATTATCATATAAAAATCAAAAAATTAAAAGCTGAAAAAGGTATCAGCCAGTACGCTACATATAGGGTAGAAAAGGTAAAAATAACGCTACATATAGTGTAGACAGCGAAAATATAGATTGACAAATGAAAATAAAAAGTTTTAAAATGAAAATCTAATCATTTGGGCAGGGGAAAAATGTTCTCATCAATAATTAAAAGAGACGGAAGAACTCAAGTCTTTCATGAAAGTAAAATTACCGACGCAATAGTTAAATGCCTTCAGGCTGTCGGGGAGGAAGACAGACAGCAGGCTGTTGAATTAATGCTGGAAGTAATCAAGAAAATCAAACAGCAGTACAGGGACGACTGCTTTACTGTCGAAAATGTTCAGGACATAGTTGAGACAGTTTTGATTGAACAGGGTCTTGTAAGAGCCGCCAAGGCGTATATTTTATACCGTGAAAATCGATCCAGACTGAGGGAAGCGCGAAGCGAGCTAATGAACGCGGTTTCGCTGATCCTTCAGGAAACAAACCGCGATAATGCCAACGTAGGCAATTCGCCGTCCGCGAAGGTTTTACAGATTTCCGAGATTGCGTCAAAAAATTACTACTTAAAAAGAGTACTCCCGGAAAAGGAAGCTGCCGCTCATATTAACGGCGATATTTATATCCACGATTTATCATGGTACGGCAAGACATTGACCTGCCTTCAAATCCCCCTTGATAAACTGCTGCGCGGCGGATTTAACAACGGGCATGGTTATATACGTCCTCCAAAGGGGATTAAAACAGCGGCTTCCCTTGCGGCGATAATTCTTCAGAGTAACCAGAATGACATGCACGGCGGACAGTCATTCGCCTACTTTGACAGGGATATGGCAGTTTATGCCGAAATGGAAAAAATAAAGCAGGAAAAGCTAATCCGCCAAAACCTTGAAGAGCTGGGATTAAAAGCTGTTGATGAAAAAATTAAAGAACTCGCTTACGAGCGCGCAAAAGAAGAAACTTTTCAGGCGATGGAGGGGTTCATTTATAATCTGAACACAATGCACTCAAGAGCGGGAGCGCAGGTTCCGTTTTCAAGCATCAATTTCGGCACTGATACGACAGAAGCAGGCAGGCTTGTCTCGCAGTGTTTTTTGCTAGCCTACGAAAACGGTCTTGGCAAGGGAGAATCGCCCTTGTTCCCGAATGTCTGTTTTAAAATAAAGGAAGATGTCAATTTTGAGGAAGGAGATCCGAATTACGATCTGTTTCAGTTGAGCATGCGTGTAGCGTGCAAACGCCTCTTTCCCACTTTTTCTTTTCAGGACTCCAGTTTTAATAAACCTTTCCGCGATGAGGAAGTCGCGTACATGGGCTGCAGGACGCGGGTTATCTCCAATTGCAACGGTCCGGAAAAAACAAATTCAAGGGGGAACCTTTCCTTTACTACAATTAATCTGCCGCGTCTTGGCATAAGAGCTGGGAAAGACATTTCGCTTTTCTGGAAATACCTTGATGAAGTTTTTGAAATCTGCGTGGAGCAGCTTATCAACCGCTATAATGTACAAAAAAAATTAAAGGTAAAGGATTTTCCGTTTTTGATGGGGCAGAGGCTCTATCTTGACAGCGAGGACTTGCAGAACGGCGATACAATTGAAAAAGCGATCCGCCACGGAACGCTCAGCATAGGTTTTATAGGGCTTGCTGAATGTCTTGTTTCTCTTATGGGCAGGCATCACGGAGAAAGCGCGGAAGCTCAAGCTTTCGGCATTTCGATTATCAGCCACATGCGCCGCAAATGCGACGAAGCCACAAAGGAACACAAATTGAATTTTTCCCTGCTGGCGACTCCGGCTGAGCAGTTAAGCGGCAAATTTACAAAAATCGATCTTGAGCATTACGGTGAAATAAAAGGCGTAACCGATAAAAAGTGGTATACCAATTCTTTCCATGTGCCTGTCGAGTATAATATAAAAGCTTTGAAAAAAATTGAAATTGAGGGCGCGTACCACAAGTACTGCAACGCGGGGCATATTTCATATATTGAATTGCAATCCGCTCCCCAGGATAACATCAAGGCTTTTGAGTCTTTGGTAAGGGCGATGGCGGAAGCTGATATGGGTTATGCCGCGGTAAACTTCCCTGTTGACATCTGCTGCGACTGCGGTCTGAACGGACTCATTCAAGAAGACACCTGCCCAAATTGCGGCAGTCGGAACATAAGCCGCGTGCGCAGAATTACAGGTTATCTATCCACACTGGATCGTTTTAATGACAGCAAGCTGGAAGAAATAAAGCACCGTCAGGTTCATCAGGCTTTCAATTAAGGTTACAATTAATTCATGCGATTATCCGGGATTACTCCTGAAAGTTTTGTAGACGGTCCCGGACTGAGGTTTGTGATCTTTACGCAGGGCTGCCTTCACTGCTGCCCGAAATGCCATAATCCTGAAAGCTGGGATGTCAGCGCGGGAAAAGAATTCACAGTAAAAGAAATTATCCGCATGATAAAAAAGAACAGGAAGGCTGTACAGGGCGTTACTTTTTCCGGAGGAGAGCCGTTTCTTCAAGCTGGAGAACTTGCGCAGGTCGCGCTTGCAGCCCGGCAAATCAACTGGGACATTGTAACATACACAGGCTTCACTTACGAAGAACTGATTGAACAGGAAAACAGCGAAACGACGGCTTTACTGTCCGCAAGCGATATATTGATTGACGGAAAATACATTCATAAAAACCGGACGGTAAAACAACCGTTCTGCGGTTCGACTAATCAGCGGATAATTAGCATCGCGGAGACTCAAAAAACAGGTAAAGTTGTTTTATGGGAGCAAAAAAAGTTTAACCAAAAACTGATTTTTCCATAAATGAAAAATAATTTATTTTATTGTTAATGCTTCGATATATTTTTCCGAAATGGAATTCCCATTTCCATCTATTGCTGAAAAATTCATTCCTTTGTATGTCCAAGAGGCTCTGCCAATTCTGTATTTTTCAAAAAGTTCTTTCATGTCAAACATATAATTTATTCTGCTGTCAATTTCAGCATGATCTATTGCTCCATATTCACCGCAATAAAGTTCCTTATTTGTATGTTTAATAAATTTAATTGCCGGCGAAAGCATATATTCAATAAAATTTTTATCAAAAACCGTTTCCGCTGTCATTGATTTTCCCTGTTCCGGTTTTTGATTACCAAAAAATGTTTTTAATTTATCGATTCCTTCAATTTTTCCAGGATAAGGCTGATTTATATCTATATTTTTTAACGGCGTCCAGCTTGCCCTTTGATGGGTAAAAAGAAATGGTTCATAAAAATGAAAGTTATAGATAATATATTCATCATCATATATTTCCAGATTGTTAAGCTCCTGCACGGAATTATAGTTGGAACCGCCGAGAAGTATATACCTTTCATTATCAATATTTTTGATACCTTCAATCGTTTTTCGGGTAATTTTGTTCCATGTGTCGCCGTGAGCGTCTACAATTTCATTCAATAATTCAAATATGATATTATCTCTTTCATTTTTATAGCGCGCTGCCATTTCCCGCCAAATAGAGATAAACCGTTTTTGTATTTTTTCGTCTGAAAATAAAATATTGTTATTCGAATTATTATAGAAAGCATAGCCTGGTGCCTTATGCATATCCAAAATAAGGTTAAGCGAGCAATCTTTACACCAGCCAAGCAGTTTATCAAGAATTTTAAATCCTTCTTCTTTATAGGAAAAAGGATTTTCATCATCTTCAAGTATCGGATAATCAAAAGGGAGCCTGATATGATCAAGACCCCAGGAAGCTATTTTTTCCAGATCTTCTTTTTTGATAAATGTTTCAATATGCTCTTTTTCCAAACTGCTTTGTGAAATCCACCCTCCGAGATTTATTCCTGATCTGTATTTATCAAATATAATACCCATATTTTTCCCCTTTAATAATAAAGGCATTTAATTACGGGATTATACCCTCACGTATACTCTAACAAAATCAGTTAGTCTTTAAAATCATTATTTGAAAAGTATTTTAATCTTGTAATTTAGATTCTATATATTTTTCTACAATAACTCTTATTTCTTTATAAATTTCAGAATCTCTAATTTGTTTGTATTTTTCTACGATATTAATTAATTCTTCATCAAACAGACCAATTTTTCCAGTTAATTTAATTTTATTATTTGTTTTTATGATTTGATCCGATTCTAATATCTTATTTCCATTTTTATCTTGTATAGTTTCCATATTTATTTAGTTTAATTTTCTTGCCGTACCTTTTTATAATTATTATATTATAGTTAGAACTTATACAGGAGATTAAAAATGTTAATTACCGAAAATGATCGCATGTTATTAAAGTTTGCTGACGTATCAGAAAAAGATTTTGAAAACCAGAGTATTGAAGAACAAGAAAAATCTTTAAGAAAAGGTATGAACAAGTATCTACAAGCCCGTAAAAACAAGAAAAAGCCCGAATATATTGAAAATGCTAAAAAAGAACTTCCAAAGATAATAGAAAAATTTCAAAAGAAAACGCTCATTTACGCTAAAGGTGTCGGCGTTAATACAGGTATTGGAATTTTCCTTATTGTCGGCTATTTGGAAGACAAAAAAAAGATTTTAGTTATCAGTCCTGAAAGCAAGACAGAAGAAGTAAAAATATACAGGATAGATGACAACCAGATTATAACATCAATTGACGATTAAGAAAAAATCTTTAATCTAATAACGGTGTTTCGACTTCTTCGGTAGTCTTATTTTCTTGAGTATATTTGTTTAATATAGTTTCCAGACCTTCATGAGCGTGATTATTTTTACTATCTGCCGGATTTAAATTATAAATTGGGCAGGTTGTATTATTATAATTACAAGTATTACCGGATTGTCTTTTATAATAATAACCAGAAGATAATTTTCCAATAATATTGATTCTGATCTGACATACAGTTTCATTTATATTATCGTCATTATGTGTGGCACGGCAGCCGCCTCTACATAACCCTAATACGGGGCAGTCTGAACATTCTGGTCTTAATCTTCTTTCCCTGAAATAAACATTATCAGGGGCATTCATTAATGTATCTTTAATATTTTCATTAAAACACCCAAAATGCTTTTTATCACATAAAGATTGACAAGACCAAAGCTCCAGATTAGTTCCAATAGCAAATGAATTAACCCCGGCAGAACATCCACCTCTATTTTGACCGACTACCGTATTATAAAATCGTAATTTATTTTGAATATCAAAACCGCATTTTACTAACTGGAATATACAATCATCGAATATCTTGATTACTTCGTTTGTCTTATTCGGATCATTTTCTGTATAAGAAGCGTTTAATCCCCATTCTGCATTTCTAAAAGAAGATACAAAATTCGCCAATTTGGTTAGATCTTTTGTTTTGTCAATGTCTAATACAGTATTTATCGAAAATCTTATATTTCTGGATTGTAATTTCTGTATATTTTTTAAGACTGCTTCAGAAGAAGATTTCCCGTTCGCAAGCGGCTTTCCGTTTTCTAAATCATCGAGCGAGACTTGCATCCCGATATTGTTAAGTTCCATCCAATCGGCAATTTTGTCATCAAATTTAACAAAGTTAGTAAGAATTCCAAAATTTATCTGATTTGGATATCTTTTCCGGTATTCTGTAACTATTTCTTTATAATTGTCAAATACCAAGAACGGTTCTCCGCCGCTTAATCTAAAATGCACCTGATTATATACATCTTTTTCAAGTAATTTTTCTGTAATTTCAAGCATTTTTCTGAATGTTTCTGATGACATAGTTTTATCGTTACATTTCATTTCTGGAATCATACAATAAGGGCATTTGCATGAACAGTCATAAGTTACAAAAACCCAGGGGTTTAAACTTTTACTTTGATATATCTTTTCTAAATTCATATTTATTATATTAACAAAAGATTTATTTACATTTTGAACAACTTATAATAGAATCTTATATATTATATAAATAAAACAAGGAGATTAAATATGAAAAAGCTTTTAACAATCGGTTTATTATTGGTTCTGGTTTCTTACGCCAGTTTTGCAAGCGGTTCAAAAGAAATAAAAATGTATATTGATTTTGACCAAAATGACATTATAACTGATGGCCGCCTTGATGGCATGTGGGTTCAAAATGGTAATGGCGGAGGAGTTATTTGGACTGCTACTTATACATTTAACGGATCGGAATTTTTATATGAAATACATTCGACAAGTAAACCTCCGCTTCCAACTTTTCAAACTTATCATGGAACTTTCATATTGACTTCGACGCATATACATTTTGAAGCCAATCAAGATAATTGGCCTTATTCTCACCCATATACAAAATGGTCTCAAAAATATGAACTTTCTGGAAATGTATTAAATCTTAGTCAAACGAAACCCTATGGTTTCCAAAATGGAAGATTTATAAAAGAGTGAATTAAAGAAATCTTCAAACTGTCCGAAAGATTGGGCAGTTTTTAGATATTAAGTTCATAATCTATTAATTTGTTTACTAAACATAAGATTTCTGATGTATCTTCACTATTCATTATTTTTAAACATATTTTAGAAAGATTAGTTATATCGAAATTTAAATTTCCATTTTTGGTATAATCTTTCAAATTGATTTTACTAACAATATAAATAACCCTTTCTTTTAGTTTGTTTTTGGTTTTTTCACTTAATAATTCTCTAATTTCTTTAAACTTCCCGTCAAATCTACTGTCAGTTTCACTTGACAACAAACAATAGAATACTAAAAAGAATGGGTTATGGGTCATAACAGGAGTATCATTTACATAATAAACTAATTCTGATTTTAAAACCAAATTAAAAAGATTTTCTTTGATCTCTGTATTTTTAATTCCTAATATTTTTTTATCTGGATAAATATAATCGCCGACTTTTAATTTTTTACTGGAAATTAATTTACTCATTACTGGTAGTTTTGATGGTTCAATTGAGCCAAAACCGCTATCTCTCATTGGAAACGGATGTCCACCGGCAACTTCTATTTTTGTATTATCGTTCAAAATTAATTCATAAATAGTGTTAACATATTCAGTTACTAAAAGCACTTCATCTTCTCCAATATAAGTCTTTACTTTTTCTCCAGGAATTATCTCGTCTATCCGTTTCATAGTTCCGTTTGACATAGTAATTAATGAACCTTTTTTAAAACAACATGGACCACATTGACCGCACGTTCCGGCGCCGCAATTGGTGCCAGGACAATTCGCATTTCCAAGACAAACATTCGCTTGACAATTAGTACAATGTCCACAAGTTCCGCAGTCACCTGTTGAAACTCCCCCACAAGTAGTACAAGCACTTATACAAACACCATTGCCGCTGCCGCCGCCGCAAGCACAAGCAGAAACAGCGCAGTCGCAGTCACAGTTACAATTACAAGCAGTTCCGCAATTTTGCGTCATTGGTCTTGCAGCTCCAAAATTGCAATTTAATGTCTGAGTACAATTACAATCATAAGGCTCACAATCACAAACACATTCTGAATTGCTTCCACATTCACAAGCGCAATTACAATTACATTGATAATTTCCGGTACAATTACAATCTGAACCTGAACAATTATTACAATTTCCACAAGTTTTTGTTGAAGCGGTCTTACAATTACAATGAGAAGCGCATACGCAGTTACAATTTAAATCTTTATAACAGGCGCAATCATTATCACAAATTTTATTTAGATTGGTCAAATATTGAACAACGCTGTTAACTACATCTTCATTGACAGCTATTTTACTATTCCCCTCATTAAATTTTGAAGACAGCAAAAGATTACAGCCGTTCTTGGATTGGTGTATTTCTTGATATACTTTATTTACAGCAGCGATAATCCATTCAATGTTGATAGACTTATCTTTATTTTCATCACCTCCCCAATCATCTGAGGTATAATTCGTTCCTAGTAATGAATTACATTTAGTATAAAAATATTCCACATTTGCTGCATTATTCATTTTTAATCTCCTATTCTTCTGGCACTTCTGGATTATCTAGTTTATTTGGAATAAAAATAGTTGCAGGACAATTTTTACATTTGTAGATTGTGCCATGTACTATATTTTCATCATCTATATTAAGTGATTCCCCATTATCATATTCGAAATCATGTTCACATACAAATCTTTTCTCTAGTCCATTAATCTTATTATTAATTTCTTCCAATATGATTTGTAAATATTTTTTATCAGCTTCATTTTCATTTATAGATTCAAAGATATCTTCCATAGAGTGCTTATGATTTAAATCAGATTTATTAATAATACTATTATCAATAAAAGAGTGAATATCAGAATAAAGAGTAGCAGTCAATGAATTTATATAATCTGAAGAAGCGATATCAAATGAAAGCGGACTGCTTCCATCATATTGCTGTCCATTAATAGTTAAAGGCTCAGGATTTTTTAAAGCGGTCGGAAAATCTGTAATATTACTAATGGTATGAGGATGTCCATTATCAGACTTTCCCTCAAGTTTGGAATCTATTACTGTTCTGGTATAATAATTTTCAAATCCAGTTACACTCTGTAATTCGTCTTCAGAAGTACTATGAGCAGGAGTTTTGACTAATACTGTCTTTTCCCTTAAATCTAAGCTGTTTTCCAATTTACTCACAGTTATATTTAAATCTGCGATTTTTTCTGTTGTAACATTAGAATCAATTAAAGCTCTGGTAGAAATAGAATTATCTGCCATTTTAGGTTCTGTAATTGATCTATCTGCAATCTTTTCAGTTGTTATAGCATTGTCAGCTATTTTAGCTTCAGTTACCGATTTATCAACGTATTTTGAAGTTATTATAGAACTATCAGGATGATCTATTGGAACTTTTGTAGGATGATCATCAGGTAATGTTAAATAGTAAATATTCGTAAAAGTATAATTTGGGTTAATAAGAAGATGGTAAGCTATATTTCTTTCTAATGTATTTGCTGAATTGCGAATACAAAATCTAAGTTCTGTATTTTCTTTTACTTCTATAATACAATCAAACGGACTTGTAGTTCTTCCTGAAAGCCCTCTATTTAACCATGGGTTAACTTCATAATTAAATTCAGCTACATCTATCCATTGATCATTTTCATATTTTTGTACTACAAAAATCTTTGGTAATAAAATATATCCTGTTATTAATACTTGTAAGTTTCCACCAGTTCCGCCCATATTATTACATGACGCTGTATTTAATAAAAATGAATTGAACGAAATAAGCCCATTGGCTTTACATTTTATTGAATATGGCTGATTACCAAGCTCAAAATAATCTGAACTTATTATTCCAGTTCTTCTTATTCCATTAAATGGTATAATACTTATAGTCTCTTGAACATTAACATTTCCGGTAGTATTTGTGCTTTTTGTTGGAAGTGTTAATACTTGAAATTCAGAGTCATCAATGAAACTTTCCTGAAATAGTCTGTTTATATCATTCTTAAAATTATTATTAAAATTTGCAAGAGTTCCGTTTGCCGCCCAAGCGTTATTGTTAAATAAGCCTCTTAGGGAATTAAGTTCAGTTGTATTTGTTATTCTTTCTGCCACAAATGACGTAAAAGACGCTCCTCTAATTGATGTAACATGAACAGAACTGCTTGAATTAATACTTTTGTCATTTATAATATCTGTAACATCCTGCAAAGATATAATCTTTGGTTTGTTTTTAATAAAATCTTTTGATTCCTGATTTTCTTGATTCCAGTCAGATTGTTTACTTATATCCGCTATTAATTCTGCTTCCCCATTAGTTACTCGATATAAAGCCATTATAATCTCCTATATATTTAGTTATTTTTCAAAGTAATAATGAACTAAATAATATGGAAAGATTGTTTGAATATATTTATAATTCCGCTACTGCAAATCTTGGAAGTGTCAATGCCAATATTACGAACGAACTGGATAAACCTATAGACGGCAGTTCAGAAACTGGTGACTGGAATCAAGTTCATGAAAGCATAAAATCTTTTGATGAAATCTATTTATTACGGGAAGATAAAGATTAAAATCCGACAGATTGTTTTAATAACTTATCAAAAACTGATTGATTTTTTCGGTTATTTTGACGAAACGACATTTCGTTGATGTAATTCTGCATATATTTTACGCTATAATGATGATGGGTGCCGGTATGTTGGCGTTTAATTAATGACCAGAAACTTTCAATACTGTTTGTATGAATTCCATTACCTGCGCTGTATTGTCCTTGAGAATGATTGACCGTAAAATGGAAAAAATTGTTTTTAGTTTTTTTGTCAAGTATCTTATAACCGGAAAAATCATCGCTAACAATAGTTGTTTCATCTTTACATACTTCGTCAATTATTGATAAAAGTTGTTTTCCGGTAAGTTTTTTGCCTTCTTTATTCGGAAGGGCTACTTTAGCATAAACTTTCTTTGAACTTCTTTCTATTATGCCAATAACTGGAGTCTTATTTGTACCTCTGCCTCGTTTTGATTTAGTTTTACCATCAGGTAAGTTATTGGCATCAAGTTTTTTGTTTTCTTTTCTCGGCTTTCCGCCGATATATGTCTCATCTATCTCGACAAATATTTCAAAAGTCTTTCTCATATTAATATTACTCATTGCTTCTCTTATTTGTTTAAGCATTCTCCACGCCGTTTTATATGTTACTCCCAGTTCCCGTTGTAATTGGCAGCCGGAAATACCTTTTTTGTCATTTAATATAAGATGTATTGCGTAAAACCATAATCTCATATCAGTTTTAGATTTTCTGAATATAGTATCAGAGAATGGTGAGAATGTATTATTGCAAGAATGGCAGATACAAACTTTTTTACGAGCTGTACGGTATAAATTAATTTTCGCTCCGCAATGCGGGCATGTTAATATATTATTATATCTGACTTGATAAAAATAGTTTATAGCCGATTGTTCGGTTGGAAATTTTTTATTAAATTCAAAAAATGTCATTTTGTTTAACTCCCATTGTTTTAATGATAGTTAAATTATATTATAGTTGTAGATTAATGTAAATATGTAAGTATACGTGAGGGTATAATCCCGTTTAATTATTATGTTGTCAAGTCATATATTAAAAGCGCTATTTCGCATAACGTCACAAATAACCGGCGTTTTACAATAGAGAATAAAAACTTAGAGGGGCAAAGATATGCAACCGCATTTAAAACGCCGCATAGGAGCAGGGACATATAGAAATTTACTGATGTATGGAGGCGGGAATTCCCGATTAAAGACAGAACAACCGTAACCTTAAATATCGACTGCTGTGTTTCCGATCAACTCTGTTGACAAAAATTATAAAAATCAGCACATTACATAGTAAACATATATGTATAAAATGAATATTTTGGACAAACTTGGCAAAGAAAGGCTGTTTTTTGACGGCGCAATGGGCACAATGCTTCAGGCACACGGATTAAAAGCAGGAGAACTGCCGGATCTTTGGAACATAACAAATAACGAAACAATTCTGAACATACATGAAGCTTATTTAAACGCCGGAAGCGATATAATTAATACAAATACATTCGGCGCAAACAGATTAAAATTATCAGAGAAAAATTATTCAGTCGAACAAATTATTTCATCGGCGGTAATGACCGCAAAAAAAGCGGCGGAAAAAACAAACGCCTATGTCGCGCTTGATATAGGTCCTACAGGCAAACTCCTCAGTCCATTCGGCGATTTGGATTTTGAAGAAGCTGTAGATATATTTGCGCAGATGATTAAAGCCGGAGCAAATGCCGGCGCCGATTTGATTTTAATCGAAACAATGTCAGACACCTACGAAATAAAAGCGGCTCTTCTTGCAGCTAAGGAAAATTCAAACCTTCCGGTTATAGTAACGCTGACCGCTGACGTCTCGGGCAGGCTCTTAACAGGCGCGGATATTCCTACGGCGATAAATCTTATCGAAGGTCTCGGTGCGGACGCGCTTGGCTTAAACTGCGGCCACGGACCTGCGCAAATGAAGACGCTGCTGGATGATGTAAACAAGTATGCAGGCATTCCCATAATGATAAGCCCAAACGCCGGAATGCCTGTAATAATAAACGGAGCCGCCGAATATCACATAACGCCGGAGGAATTCGCGAGCGAGATAACTGAGTTCGCTTCTTGCGCCCAGATAATTGGCGGCTGCTGCGGAACTACTCCTGAACACATCAAAGCCATGATCGATGCGTTAAAAGATATTCCGTTTACGCCTGCAGCGCAAAAAAATTATACCGCTGTTTCATCATGGGGAAAAACAGTGTTCTTCGGAGAAAAAACAGTCATTATAGGAGAAAGAATAAACCCTACTGGCAAACCGCGGATGAAAAAAGCATTGCATGAAAATGATTTTGACTATATTTGCCGCGAAGGACTCCAGCAGGCGGAGAGCGGCGCTGCAATACTTGATGTAAACGCCGGTCTGCCAGATATTGACGAAAAAACAATTCTTTCCAAAATAGTAAAAGAATTGCAAAGCGTAACCGATACTGTTCTGCAGATAGACACGACCGATTATGCCGTAGCGGAGAGCGCGTTGCGGCTGTATAACGGCAAACCTCTTTTTAACTCTGTAAACGGGAAAAAAGAATCTCTTGAAAAATTTCTTCCGCTTGTAAAAAAATACGGAGCGGTCATCGTCGCTCTCACGCTTGATGATAACGGTATCCCGGAAACGTCTGAAGGGAGAATAGATATTGCAAAAAAAATAATTTCAGCAGCGACATCTTACGGTATCCCGGAAAAAAATATTATCATTGATACTTTAACAATGACCGTAAGCACTGACAGCGGCAATTCAAAAATAACGCTGGACGCTCTGGAGCATATAAGATATAAAATGGGAGTTCATACAATCCTTGGCGTATCCAACATTTCCTTCGGTCTTCCTGAAAGACAGAAGATTAATACATCGTTTTTTACCCTTGCCATGAGATCTGGGCTCAGCGCAGGCATTATCAATCCGTTGGATACCGTCATGATGGATGCGTATTATGCGTTTAATGCATTAAACGGCGCAGATTCAAACTGCGGTGAATATATCAAAAGATTTTCCAAACAAATTTCCGTTCAGAAATCTGAAAACGGGGATTTAAACCTGCATGACTCAATTTTATACGGATTGCGCGAACAAGCGGGAAAGGCGGCAAACATTATGTTAGCTGACACTTCCCCGATGGAAATTATCAATAATTGTCTCATTCCCGCCCTGGATAAAATCGGATGCGATTATAAAAATGAGAATATTTTCCTGCCTCAGCTTCTTATGAGCGCGGAAGCGGCAAAAACAGCTTTTGAATCCATAAAAATATTTTTGGCGAAACAGGGAGAAATACAGGAAAAACGCGGAAAAATCATGCTGCTGACCGTTAAAGGCGATATTCATGACATCGGAAAAAATATCGTAAAAGTGCTTTTGGAAAATTATAATTTTAACGTAATCGATCTGGGAAAAAACGTTGAACCGTCTTTTGCGGCGCAAACTGTAATAAATGAAAATATCCGCCTTGTCGGTCTAAGCGCGTTAATGACTACAACAGTTGTTTATATGGAGGAAACAATCCGGCTGATAAAAGAGAAAAAACCTGATTGCCATATTATGGTCGGAGGAGCTGTTTTAACTCAGGAGTATGCGGAAAAAATAGGCTCTGATTATTACGCCAAAGACGCAATGAGCGGAGTACGTTACGCTGATGAACTTTTCAGGGAAGATTCTTTGAACACAAAAAATATGTTTTATATTTGATTTACATACATTGGAATCTATTCTTATTTTATTTTTTATATCTCTCACGTTGGTTAACTTTATCATCAAGACAGGCAACAGGTGCAAGATTTCCTTTAACGTACCTTTCTTCCCTGTGTTCCGCCAAACCAACAAACATTCTCAGGGCGTATCTGCCTTTTGTCGACACTTTCTGGTTCGCTCTTTATAAAATTGACTTTAACCGCTCAAGAGCGTTTTGTAAAAACGAACGTGGACAGGCGGCATTCATCCGCTGGAATCCGCTCCCTCCCTTTCCAAACATGGGACCGTCATTCAGCCACAATTTTGCCTTGTTGGTAATCGACGAATCCAGTTCATTTGATGTCAGTCCGAGTTTCCGGCAGTCAAGCCACGCAAGATATGTTCCTTCAGGTTGAACAAGCTGAATTGCAAGAACATTCTTTTTAAGAAAATTATCTATAAGCATCATGTTATCCGCTATATAAATGATAAGTTCATCCAGCCACTTCTCTCCGCTTGAATACGCCGCTTCGCAGGAGACAATGCCCATGATATTGGGCTGGCTTAAACCGCATCTGTCATATTCCTGTTTAAAAAGCGCGCGCAGTTTTTCGTTTGAAATAAAAATATTCGCGTGATTTAAAGCGGCAAGATTAAAACTTTTGGAAGGCGATGTGCAGGTAACGGTTATACCGGCGAACATGGGATCGATACCGGCGAACACAAGATGTTTATGGGGAGGGAAAACAATGTCCTGATGTATTTCATCAGAGATAACTGTAATGCCGCAGCGCAGACAAATTTCGCCCATGCGCAGAAGCTCATCGCGCTTCCAGACTCGCCCGACAGGATTATGCGGATTACACAAAATAAAAAGTTTTGCATCTTTTGCCTTTTTTTCAAAATCATCAAAGTCGATTGTGTAACCGCCGTCCTTATAAACAAGTTCGTTAACAAGCAATGCTCTCCCTGTTTTTTGCGCAGCCGAGGCAAATGGATAATACACTGGCTGCTGAATTAAAACGGCGTCCGTCGGTTTTGTAAAAGCTCGGACAGCCAGATACAGGGCGTTTACAACTCCGGGAGTTATCAAAATCCAGTCTTTTTCCGTTTCCCAATTAAATCGTTTTTTATACCACCCATGCACAGCGGAAAAATATGAAGCGCCTGGCTCCGAGTAGCCAAAAATCCCATGTCGTGCACGTGAAACAAGCGCATCCTGCACACACGCAGGAGCGGCGAAATCCATATCGGCAACCCACATGGGGAGGACATCAGCGGGTTTTCTTCTTGACGCAGGATCGTATTTAATACTGCAGGTATTTTTTCTTTCTATCACAGTATTAAAATCGTATTTCATCAACAACCTTCCATCGCCTGTTTTAAATCATTGATAATATCATCCGCAGATTCAAGGCCAACCGATAAACGCAGAAGGCAATTGTTTATTCCCCGCGCTTCGCGTTCATCCTGCGGAAGATCGGCGTGAGTCTGCAATAAAGGATATGTGATAAGACTTTCAGTTCCGCCGAGGCTTTCAGCGTATTTAATAATCTTTACATTTTCCAGAATAATTTTTACAGACCGCTCATCATAAACTGAAAAAGAAATCATCCCGCCGAAGCCGCTTGCCTGACGGCAGGATATTTCATAATCAGGATGATCCTTTAGACCTATGTAATAAACTTTTTTCACTTTGCCTTGCGTTTTAAGCCAATTTGCAACAGTCAGCGCTGTTATATTGTGACGTTCCATTCTTACCGCAAGTGTTTTAATTCCGCGGATTATTAAAAAACTGTCAAAAGGCGAAAGACCGCCGCCGGTTGTTTTTGCGATAAAGCGAAGACGCTCGGACAAGCCGCTGTCTTTTACTGTCAGCGTGCCTGCGAGCGTATCATTATGACCGCCGAGATATTTTGTTCCGCTGTGCCATACAATATCCGCACCCAAAGACAGCGGCCTTTGAAAAACCGGAGTCAGAAAAGTGTTGTCAACAATTAAAAGCAATTTTTTATTTTGAGTGATTTGAGCTGCCGCCTGTATGTCTATCACATTCATCATTGGATTGGTCGGGGATTCAATAATAACAGCTTTTGTAGACGGCGTAATTTTTTCGGCGATTTCCTGCGCACCCGCTGTGTATGAAATTTTCATACCGTTTTTTTCCGATATGCGGGAAAAAAGCCGGAAAGTTCCGCCGTATAAATCGTAAGATGCGATAATATGATCGCCTGGTGAAAATAATTCCATCAGCGCCGAAAGCGCCGCCATGCCTGACGAAAACGCTATTGTCTCTGCGCCGCTTTCAAGCTTTGTGATACAGTGTTCAAGATATTCTTTTGTCGGATTCTGCGAGCGCGAATAATCAAAGCCCGTACTCTGCCCTACGCCGGGGTGCGCAAAAGTTGAAGAGGCAAAAATTGGAACAGAAACCGCGCCTGTTGTATCATATTTAATATCGCAGCCATGTACGCAGATTGTGCTTATGTCCATAACATAATAATACTATATGTTTACTATGTATTCAACAGGACGCAGAACCAGGAATATTTTACCGTTTTGCCAAAAGCCGCCGGCTGATAATTGTACCCGTTATCTGCACAGCTTCAACGAGAATTAAAATAATAATTACAGCGGCTATTGTTACATCAGTTCTGAAGCGGTAATAACCGTAGCGGATCGCAAGATCGCCGAGGCCGCCGCCGCCCAATGCGCCTGCCATTGCCGAATAGCCGATAAGATTAATTATTGTCAGGGCAAGCCCGGAAACAAGAGCGGGAAGAGCTTCGGGTATCAATACTTTATAAATAATTTGAAAATTGGTGGAACCCATTGCCCTTGCCGCTGTCAGCACTCCCTTATCCACTTCTTCAAGAGCGGATTCTACAACGCGCGCGACAAACGGAGCGGCGGCGATTGAAAGCGGGATAATCACCGCGGTTGGACCAATACTGGTTTTTATAATCATCCGGGTAAACGGAATTATGAGGATCATCAAAATAATAAAAGGAAGCGAGCGGAGAAGATTTACAATTCTGGAAACAACATTGTATGTAATTCTTTTCGGAGCCAGTCCTGCCGGAGATGTAACATACAAATAAGTCCCCAGGGGAAAACCGAGAAGAGAAGCGAGAACAGCGGACGCGAAAGTCATAAAAACAGTTTCCAATGAAGCCTGCGGAAGCATCGAAAGAACTTCCATCAATTTTTCGTTATCCATGAATTAAATCCTTTGCAGCCTGTGTCCTGGGCGTGTCAAAAATTTCTGAAACAGTTCCGTATTCCGCGGAAACTCCTTTTTCCAGAACAACGACCTGCTGACATACTTCGCGGATAACTTCCATCTGATGGGTGATAAGAAAAACCGTAATTGCCAGCCTTGAATGCAAATCCTTTATAAGCGCCAGAATTGAGCGGGTTGTCTGCGGATCAAGAGAGCTTGTCGCTTCGTCGCAGAAAAGCACCTGCGGATTTGCAGCTAACGCTCTTGCAATCGCCACTCTTTGTTTTTGACCGCCGGAAAGCTCGCTCATTCTTGCTTTGCGTTTTTCCTTAATGTCTACCATCTCCAAGAGTTCGTCCACTCTTCTGGAAATTTGTTTTTTTTGCATACCTGCTATTTCAAGCGGGTAGGCGATATTTCCCGCAGCGCTGCGTGATCCCAAAAGATTAAAATTCTGAAAAATCATTCCCATTTTCCGCCGGCGTTCCAGAAGAATCCGTCCCTGAAGCGTATCAACCCTCTCTGAATCGTAAAAAACTTCCCCGCTGTCAGGTTTTTCAAGGAGGCTTGTAATTCGCAGTAAAGTTGATTTTCCCGCGCCGCTTTTACCGATAATTCCAAAAATTGTCTTATCAGGAATTTCGATATTAACATTTTGCAGCACAGTAATGCCGGGATAAGCTTTGCAGACGCCTTTAAGAACAATCATTTAAAAAGAATACCATATTTAAGAATAATAAGAAAATACCCGGAGAAGCGTTAAAGAAGCGTACAACAAAAAAGGCGCATGCAGCGCCTTTTTTGCGTTAGCGGCAAAATTTTATTTCAATTAAAAAACAGAAACAACTCCGCCGTTATAAGTTTTGTTAATGTAATCTTTTACCCTGGGGCTCAAGAGAACGTTTTTAAGAGCGGTGATTTTTGCGTCCTGTTCTTTGCCTTTCTGCACAACCACAATATTCACATACGGAGAATCCGCGCCTTCAATAATGAGGGAATCATTAAGGGGATTGAACCCTGCCTGAAGAGCGTAATTGCCGTTAATTGTCGCAGCTTCAACGTCGCTCAATGAACGGGGAAGAAGAGCCGCTTCAAGTTCGCGGAAACGCAGATTTTTGGGATTACTGGTTATGTCGCGGGAAGTAGCGTTCAATCCCGCTCCGGCTCTTAGTGTAATCAATCCTTTGGATTGAAGAAGAAGAAGCGCCCGTCCGCCGTTTGTCGGATCGTTAGGAATGGCGATTGTCGCGCCGTTGGGAAGATCCGCAATATTTTTAAATTTTGATGAATACAGACCAAAAGGTTCAATATGCACGCCGAAAGCCGAAGAAAGCCTGGCTGTCCAATCGGTATTCGATTCCAGATAGGGAATATGCTGGAAAAAGTTCGCGTCCAGATCCCCTGCAACCAAAGCGGAGTTTGGCGTTACATAATCTGTGAATTCCACCACTTTTAAGGTGATTCCCTGTTTTGCCAAATCATCTTTTATCAGATTGAGCAGTTCCGCGTGCGGAACAGGTGTCGCCCCTACGGTAAGAACAGAACCGGATTTTTCCTTATTTCCTCCCGCTGCAGCCGTATAGCCGGAAAATGCCAACAGTACGCATGCAAGAAGCAGGCTGCAACCAAAGTTGCTTAAAAATCGACTTTTCATTTTTTTCTCCAATGAAGTTAATATTTGTAAACATATATGTTTACTATGTAATAGTAGTAGCGATTTTTGAAAAATTTGTCAATAGAAAATAAAAAAACTATTGACATAATTTCAAATTTTTTGTAATACATAGTATACATATAAGTATTATTGGAGTTACATTATGAGAGTTGAAAAAATTACAGACCTTATTGGGAGTACGCCGATTGTAAAGCTTAATAAGATCAACAAGGGTGAAGCCGTCATCTATGTAAAACTTGAAAGTTTCAATCCGATGCACAGCGTGAAGGATCGCATAGCTCTTGCCATGGTGGAAGCGGCGGAAAAAGACGGAACCCTGAAACAGGGGACTGTTATTATTGAACCTACAAGCGGCAACACAGGTATCGGGCTTGCGTACATCGCCGCAGTCAAGGGATATAAAATTATCCTGACAATGCCGGAAACGATGAGTATAGAAAGACGCAAGCTTCTTAAAGCACTTGGCGCGGAGCTTGTATTAACGGAAGGCGCAAAAGGCATGAAAGGAGCGATCGCGAAAGCTGAAGAACTTGCGGCTCAAACGCTTAATTCATACATGCCGCAGCAATTCAATAATCCGGCAAACCCTACAGTTCATGAAAAAACCACAGGTCCTGAAATCTGGAACGATACTGACGGTAAAATCGATATTCTTGTCGGCGGAGTCGGGACAGGAGGAACTTTAAGCGGCGCGGGGAAATTCCTGAAATCGAAAAAACCTTCGGTAAAAGTAATCGCTGTTGAACCTTCCGCATCTCCGGTTCTTTCAGGCGGACAGCCGGGCCCGCATAAAATTCAGGGAATAGGGGCTGGCTTTATTCCGAAAATATATGACGCGGCGGTTATTGATGAAATTTATCAAACCGATGAAGTAAAAGCCGGAAACGCAACGCGGCTCCTTGCGAAAGAAGAGGGAATCCTTGCCGGCATTTCCTCAGGCTCAGCCCTGGAAGCCGCATTGACAATCGCGGAAAGACCGGATAATAAGGGCAAGACCATTGTCGCTATCCTGCCTGACACCGGAGAGCGTTATCTGTCAACATGGCTTTGGGAGGATTGAAAGAAGTAAACGCCGAATACTGTTCTTTTAACAAAAAATACGCTATACTCCAGAAATGAAAAAAATATGCATAATTATTATAACAATTTTTATAGCGTCTGTTTTTATTACGGGCTGCAGTAAAAGCGACTCCGCTTCATCATCAGAAAGTACAAATTTCAACAAAGATGAATCCTATGCGCTCGGCATGAATCTGGGTATCGGCATTAGAGAAAGTCTGGGAATGGACGGTATCTACCCGAATATCAATGAACTTGTAAAAGGTTTCAGCGATGGAATTAAGGGGGAAAAAACCCGATTTAATAATGAGCAGGCAATTGAACTGATTGATACCGCTTTCTATTCCCTGTCGGAAGGAAAAAATGAAGAGGCGGCGCAGATTGAAAGAACTTTTATGGCTGAAAACGCAAGAAAACCGGGCATTCAGGTAACGCTGAGCGGTCTTCAGTATGAGATTATCTCTGAAACCCAGGGACCGAAACCGGGAGTAAACTCTACAGTAAAGGTACATTACGAAGGCAGGCTTATTGACGGCAGTGTTTTTGACAGTTCCTATCAGTACGGAGAACCAGTTGATTTTCCGATCACCGGAGTCATTCCCGGATGGACTGAAGGATTACAATTAATGAGCGCCGGCAGTATATATATTTTTTATGTGCCGTCGGAACTGGGATACGGTTCAAGAGGATGGATGTCTATTCCTCCCCATGCTCCGTTGATTTTCAAAGTCGAACTGCTCGAAATAATGGATTAACTTCCGGGGAGAAAAAATGAAAAAGCTGTTTGTTTTTTTTGGTCTTTTTTTCGCCGTATTTGCGCTGCACGCAAAAGGCATTCAGGAAGATATCAGGCTTGCTGAAGAAAAAGAACGCGTCAGTTATGCATTCGGCATGTTGTTTGGTTCAAACCTCAGCGCAACTCCTCTTGATTTTGATTATAACGCTTTTACCGAAGGCTTCAGGGTAATGCTTGAAAACGGAGAGCCGAAATTAAGCGAACAGGAAGCGGTAGAAATTGTTGAAACCGCCATGCATAACGCGATGGAAAAAACAGCGCTTGAAAATCAGCGCATCGAAAATGAATTCTTGATAAGGAACAGTCAGCGTTCCGGCGTTCAGGTAACGCCAAGCGGTCTTCAATATGAAATAATCAGTGAAGGAAGCGGAGATAAACCACAGTCAGACTCTGTAGTCAGGGTAAACTATACAGGAACTTTTACTGATGGAAATATTTTTGATAAATCCGATTCCAACGGCGCATATATACCTCTTGAAATGGTTATCCCCGGATGGACAGAAGGTCTTATGCTGATGAACGAAGGTAGTGTATATAACCTTTATATACCGTCCGCCATGGCATACGGGAAAAACGGCGTTCAGAACGTAATTCCGCCCTATTCAACGCTGATCTTTAATGTCGAGCTGCTTGAAATTACAAAGGATGAAGAATAATTCCTGCATAGAAATATTCAAACCCCGCCTGTAAAAAATCATGATCCGCAGGGAATCCTAATCCTGAAAACAGAGCCTTCTCCCGCGCGGCTCTCCGCTTCGGCTTTTCCCTTGTGAAGGAGGGCTATATGACGGACAATCGCAAGCCCAAGACCTGTCCCGCCCTCTTCTTTGCTTCTTGAACGGTCAACCCTGTAAAATCTTTCAAAAATCCGCTTTTGATGTTCAGCGGAAATGCCAATCCCCTTATCGCGTACTTCAATCGTCAATTCAGAATTGTCAACAAATGCATTGATCCGTATTTTTGATTTTGGTGATGAATACTTTATTCCGTTATCAATAAGGTTAATCAAAGCCTGAACCATAAAAGAACCGTAGAATTTTGCTTTCAGATTATCGGGGCAGTCTATGATAATTTCAATTTGTTTTTTTTCTGCCTGGGATTCAACGGAAGAAACAGCTTCATTTATAATGAAAGCAACATCAAACTCTTCCAATTCACGCCCTGAAGAAGAATTGTTTTCCAAATCCGCGAGCGCAAGAAGATCGTTGGTCAGGTTCTCCATGTTCGCGGCGTTTTTCTGGATTATCTCAATAAAATGAATTATGGATTTTTTATCGCCGTCATTGACCGCATCAAGGAGAGTTTCGGAAAAACCTTTAACAAGCTGTATTGGAGTACGCAGCTCATGAGACACATTGGCGACAAAATCCTTGCGTATTCTTTCAAGTTTAATAATCTTTGTTATATCAAGCAGTACAAGGACAACTCCGCCGTTTTCTCCTTCAAGCACAGAAGCGTAAATCTGAAACTGCCGCTCTCCACCTGTATGAAAAGTCAACTCTGTCTCAAAAGGCGCTCCCATGTTAGCTGCAATTCTGGCGGTATTGACAAGTTCGGTGCTGCGCGTCGCTTCAAGCAAAGTCATCGTTTTTATTTCGCGGTTTTCCAAATTGAAAAGCTCTCGCGCTTTCGGGTTTACAATTTCCAGATTAAACTCCGTATCCATCGCAAAGACAGCTTCTGACATTCCGTTAAGAATTGCTTCGAGCCTGCGGCTTTCAGCTTTTGCGTTTTCAATGCGCGAATTCAGTTCAGATATCATGGCGCGCAGGGCTTTTTCAAGGCTTAAAAATTCGGGAGTGACATGGAGATTTTCTCCCGGTAATAGCGACGTTCCCGTCCGGGTAATGCTGACAATTCTGCCGATTGAAGAAGCAAACGATCTGGAGTAAGCGTAGATAGAAAAAAAAGCGAGCAGGGTCATAAGGGAAGAAAAAATCACAAAAGGCGGGATAATCGGAGAAATTCGCGCTGAAAAATCCGGAATGGAAAGAGAGAGTCTGAAAACACCGATCACTTCCCCGCTATTGCCAAATACCGGCAGCGCATAATAAATACGCTTTATGCCGGTAGAAACAGAATCGCGTCTTCCGCCTGCCTGCTTGCCTTCAAGCGCGGCAATAATCTCTTCGCGATCAATGTGATTCACAATGCGATCTGTAATATGGGAGTCCCATATTACATTACCGGAAACAGCGACAAGCGTAAGACGGTAATCTCCCATATCGGGCAGATCGGCGGCGCTTTCCTTTTCGGCAAATATTCCGGCGATACGCTCTTCTCCAATTGCAGACAAAAGAACGCGGGCTGTGTTTTTTAATCCGTCAGTATTTAACTGATAATAGAGCGAATTCATGAAAACCAGCGATGAAATTACAAGAACAGAGGCAAAACCAAGAGCGATTAAACCAAGGGTAAGAAAACTCTTTTTAAAAACAGTCATGCCTGGCTCCTGAAGCGGTAGCCGACGCTGCGGATTGTTTCGATCCTGTCTCCGGCATCGCCGAGTTTCTTGCGAAGACCGAGTATCTGTACGTCTACCGACCTGTCAGTAACCGGGTAATCAGCCCCGCGTATCGCATTGATTATTTGATTACGGGAAAAAACAATTTCCGGATTTGATAAAAAATGTTTCAGGAGAGCGAATTCTGTCGCGTAAAGATCCAGCTGTTTATCTCCGTAAAAAACAAGATGCCGTTCCGCGTCAAGTTTTAAATCACCCTGCTGCCAGACAGCGGCTGAAGTACCCGATTTTTTTTCTTCCTGCCGCCTTAAGCCCGCGCGAATCCTCGCTATCAGAACCTTCGTGCTGTACGGTTTAACAACATAATCATCAGCGCCAAGTTCAAGACCAGTGATAATATCGCTTTCTTCGCCCTTTGCGGTCGTCATTATGACAGGAATATTTTTGCATTGATCGATTTCCCTTATCTTCCTCAGAACCTTTAAACCGTCGATCCCCGGAAGCATTATATCCAGAATAATACAGCTGACATTTTTTGTTTTAAGTACTTTTAAACCGTCCTCTCCTGTTTTTGCCTGAAAAAGTTTCCAGCCTTCCTTTGACATAGAATGTGAAAGCAGTTCCTGAATTTCAGAATCATCTTCGATTATTAAAACAGCAGCGTTACTCATTCAAATCCTCATGCCTGCCTTCGATCATGTAGATAATGGCTTCGCAGATATTTGTGATATGATCTCCAAGACGTTCGATCTGGTTTGAGGTTTGAAGCACCTGAAGGGCGATCTTTACAAGGTCAGAATTTTTTTTCATAAGCTTTAAAATATTTTCTGTAAGCGCTTTATGTTCCGCGTTTATCATAACGTCAAGCGCCGCAGCGTCCCTTGCCGCTTTGGAATCCTGCGCCATAAAAGCGGAAATTGCGGCGTGAAGCATTTTCTGCCCTGTCTCCGCCATTTTTTCAAGCTGCTCCTGCATATGAAAAGGAGAATCTTTTTTCGCAAGTTTTTTCGCCGCGCGCGCAAGATGCACAGCGTGATCCCCTACCCTTTCAATATTTGTTGTCAGTTTAAAAATAGTGACAAGCTCGCGTAAATCGCGCGCGACAGGCTGCTGGGTAGCGATAATAATCGCCGCCTCATCTTCAATCTGAAGCTGAAGCGTATCAACAACCGAATCATCAGCTCGCACTTCATTCGCAAGCTCTGCGTCCCGTTTTTTAAGCGCGGTAATCGCCTTGCCGAGGTTTTCTTCCACCCTTGTCGCCATTGCAAGAATATCCTGGCGAAGCCGTTTTAATTCTTCCGAAAAAAAGTTTCTTGTTGCCATGTTTCCCTCATCCAAATCTGCCGGAAATATAATCTTCCGTTCTTTTGTCACGCGGGTTTGTAAAAACTTCCCTTGTGTCATTATACTCTATCAATTCACCCAACAGAAAAAAAGCGGTTTTATTGCTTACTCTGGATGCCTGATGCATCGCGTGCGTTACAAGAACTATCGTGAACTCTTTTTTTAATTCCCCGATTAATTCTTCAATGCGCCCCGTAGCGATCGGATCCAGAGCGCTGGTCGGCTCATCCATTAAAATAATTTCAGGCTCCATCGCGACGCTCCTTGCGATACAGAGCCTCTGCTGCTGTCCGCCGGAAAGCGCCTGCGCCGGTTTTTTCAGTCTGTCTTTTACCTCTTCCCATAAAGCCGCTTTAACAAGGGATGTTTCCACAATTTCCGCAAGAACGCGCTTGTCCTTAACGCCCTGCATTTTTTTACCGTATGCGACATTGTCAAAGACAGTCATGTTAAACGGGTTTGGTTTTTGAAATACCATCCCTACGCGGCTGCGGAGTTCTGTTACGTCCATTGAACCGTAAATTTCCTGCCCGTCCAGAAGCACTTCTCCCGTTATGCGGCATGACGGAATAAGATCGTTCATGCGGTTTAAAATACGGATAAAAGTGGATTTTCCGCAGCCTGAAGGACCTATAAGCGCGGTGACATCGCCCCTTTTAACAATCAGATTGATATTCTTTAACGCCTGAAAATCACCGTAGAAAAGATCCAGACTGCGTACATCAATTTTATTATTCATTTTAACCTCATCACGGCGCAGCCGAATAACTGCGCATTATTATCGAAAATGAAACGTAGTTTCATTTATATATCTCCCAGTTTTTTTCTGAAGTTAGAAGTAAGAATTTTTGTTGATGTATTGATAATAACTACAAGTATCACAAGCACAGAAGCGGTCGCGAAAGCGATGCCGAAATCTTCAGGCCGCACCGCTTCATTTGTAAGATAATAGAGATGAATAGTGAGCGTCCGCCCCGATTCAAAAATGGTGCGCGGCATATTTTTGGTAAGCCCGACAGTAAGGAGTACCGGCGCTGATTCTCCGACAACGCGGCCGATTGCAAGAATGACCGATGTTAAAATTCCCGGAAGGGCTGAAGGCAGCACGACATAAACAGTTGTTTGAAATTTTGTCGCGCCGAGAGCAAGAGACCCCTCCCGGAATGAATCGGGAATTGATTTTAATGATTCTTCAGTAGTGCGGATTATTACCGGCAGTATCATTATGCTTAAGGTGAATGAACCGGCGATGATTGACTGTCCGAAGTTCAGCATGCGGCAGAATATTAAAAGCCCGAAAAGACCGAAAATAATTGACGGGATTCCCGCAAGAGTATCAATTGCAAGACGCAGGATTTTTATTAAGGAAGAATTTCCTGAATATTCATTTAAAAAAATAGCGGTCGCAAGTCCGACCGGTAAAGCAACCGCTATTGAAACAAGAACAATATAGAGAGTTGTCATTATCATCGGAAGAATACCTGTTTCCGCGCTTGTCAAAAATTCCAAATTTAAAAAACCAGCCTGGGATTTAAATATATAAAAAATAATAAAAAGAAGTGTTATTATGACCGCGCTTAAAGCCGTTACCATCAGGCAATACAGCATACCGTCAAAAAATTTTCTTCTCGCTGCAAACCTGAGCTTCTTCTCCTTTTTTCTTTTCTGTTCTTTTCTTATGTTGGAAAAATATTCATATAAATATTTCATAATTCACTCTCAACTTTTCTTCTGTACCAGAGTATCACGCTGTTTAGAATCAGGATGATTGAAAAAAGCGTTACGCCGATTGAAAAAAGCATCTCGCTGTGCCGGCCTGACGCGTAACCCATCTCCATGGCGATTGTCGAAGTCAGCGTCCTTACGCTTTCAAGCGGGTTAATTGTAAGCTGCGGTGAATTTCCCGCCACTAGAATTACCGCCATGGTTTCGCCCACCGCCCTTGATATGCCGAGAATCACGCCGGCAATTACTCCCGAATTCGCATGGGGCAGCACGACTCTCCACGCTGTCTGCATTTTGCTCGCTCCGAGCGAAAGACTGGCTTCCCTGACAGAAAGCGGAACCGCGCGCAGCGATGTTTCAGCTATTGTAATCACGGTCGGCAGAATCATGAGAGCGAGCACTATTATCGCCGAAAGAAGCGTGTTCCCTGAAGGTATGTCAAACACGCCGCGCACAAAGGGAACTATAACCATAAGACCGAAAAAACCGTACACAACAGAAGGAATCCCCGCAAGCAGTTCCACTCCGGCGCGGATAACTGAGGCGGGTTTTGGCTTGAGAAACTCAGCCATAAAGAGCGCACACAAAAGAGCGATTGGAACTCCGATCAGAATGGCTCCCAGGCTTGCGAGTAACGTTCCTGCGATCATGGGGAAAATACCGAAAACCTTGTCTCTGCTCGGTCTCCATTCAATGCCGGAAAGGAAACTCCACGCATTGTAGGGAGGTTCCGGCAGAATGATATGTATCCTTTTTTCAAGGGAGGCAATGGCAGCCGGCCAGCTTACGGTATACACATAACTTTCCGGATATGTGATGTTTACATCATTGTTATGTGAAAACTTCAGTTTTTTAAGCGGATCTTTTTCGTTGTTATCAATGGCAATATCAAGCGTTTCAATATCTTCGCCTGAAGGAAAACGAATCGAAACAAGTTCTGTCTCTTTTGGGATATCAATGAAAGTTGAATGTTCCACGTACAGATTCCCGTTAACAGTCAGTTCGTCAATTCGCTGCGCGACAAGCCTGACACCCGCAGAGGTAGAGACAAAGAACGGCATAGCTCCCTGGGCAAAAACAAACAGCAGAATGGCTGTTAATGCAAGAACTGAAAAGAGAGCTATAATGCTTACAAGATGTTTAAAGAAAATATCTGTTATTTTTCGATTCATATAAACAAACAGCTCTAAATTAACCGACTTTATGGATAAACACTATTTAACAGGTATCCAGCTTTTTTTGACAATAGTCTGACCGGCGGAACCAAGCATCCATGAAATGAACGCGGAACTTTCAGCGTGAACATTTTTTCCGGTAAGAACTATAAACGGACGGGCTATTTTATACGAACCATTTATAACATTTCCGGTTGACGCGGCAACTCCGCCTACAGAGATCGCCTTGATTGTGTCGTCTAACGAACCAAGCGAGATATAACCGATTGCGTGCGGGTTCTGGGCTATTCCCGCTTTAATCGCGCCGGTGCTTGTTGATTCATTGGCGCCTGAACGGAGTTTGCCCTGAAAACCGACAAGCTCCTCAAAAGCGCCTCTTGTTCCCGAACCTTCTTCACGGCTGATAACAGCGATAACGCCGCGGTTTCCGCCAACCTGACTCCAGTCTGTAACTGCGCCTGTATAAATATCCCTGATTTGTTCAACTGTCAGACCGGAAACAGGATTACTCCTGTTGATTATAACCGCAATACCATCAATAGCGACAACTTCCGCCTTCAGTCCTTTACCCTGTTCCGCAGGAGTCAGATCGCGGCTTGACATGCCAATCTGGTAAAGAACTCCGGCATTATTAATTCCGTCTCCTGATCCGGTTCCGTTTATGTTTATCTTAACATTTGGTTTTACTTTATGATATTCTTCAGCAAACATTTCCATTAACGGCGTTACCGATGTAGAACCTCCGATCTCTATCGTGTAGCCTGAATTTTTTTCCTGTCCTCCGCCTGCAAACGCGCCGGTCAGGACAGCGGCTGCCAGCAATACCGCGACAATTTTAATCTTCATAATAAACTCCTTAAAAAGAATTGATTAAGAATAATTTTAGTATGTTTGAAAATTGTAAGGGAATTGTTAGAATTTGGTTAAATTGAAACGGGAAAAAGGATTATCAGCTGCTCATTTTCCTGACAATCAGAACAAAGCTTTCAGGATGAAAATAATCATTCAAAGTTTCCCTTTTTTCATTCGGCCTTAATACAATCGTTCCGGTTTGTTTATTGCCCTGCCATGTAGTTATTTCAAATATGACAGTAACAGGAAAACTGTTAAAATTTTCAAATGCCAGATTAAAATAATACCTCTGGCTGAAATTGCTTCTGCCGGTCATTGTACCCCGTGAAACTTCAACTCCGCCGATATCTTCAGCGGTACTGATACCGTTGATTCTGTAGGTATAATCCTCAGTTAATATCGTACCTGAAGGAATTTTCACGCTTAAATCAACTTCGGCTGACTGCCCGTAACAATTCAGGCTGAAAAAGATAAAAAGCGGAATAATCAGACTGGGTGATCTTAATGCCATAACCATCTCCTCCGGTGAAATAAAAAAAATAAACATTAATTTAGTTACAAATACGCCATTGTATTATATAATAACGGTCAGAGGGAGTTAAAAATGAAGCATGTAATTCACGTTGATAACAGTGAGTTTTTCCGCAAATTAATGAAGTCTTTCCTGTCGGAAAAAGGGCTGGAATGTGAAAGTTTTGAAAAAGGCGAGGACGCGGTAAACGCTGTAGTTGACGGCAAAGCGTCATTTGTTATAACAGGTCTTTCGCTGGCGGACATGGGAGGCGAGGAGTTTCTCAAACGGCTGATGACATTGCCTCAAAAAACCCCTGTAATCGTAGTGACTTCCAGCGATGAAGTCAAAAGACACAAACGCCTTGAAGCGCTTGGAGTAAAAAGCATTATTTCAAAATCCGGCGACTGGAAAATAGAACTGGGAAAAATCCTGCAGGTCTAAATTTTTCTATTCCCACTTTTTTTCCATTTTTTCAATTGTGCTTATAATTAATTGTTCAGAAGACTGGGCGGTAATCAATTTTAAAAACTCTTCCTGCTGACATAGAAAGTTGATCTTTGAAAGTACGCAAAGGTGCTGCTTCGGCGATTTTGAAACAATTAAAAATATAGTATGCACTTCGCTGCCGTCGGGCGTCTGCCAGTCGGGAGATTTTGCGGGAAACGCGATTGCAATAAAAGGATCATCCTTTTCATCAAGCATCGGTGTGCGCGGATGGGGAAGTGCGATGCCGTTTTCAACACCGGTGGACATGAGGGCTTCCCTTTCCATCACCGCGTTAAAAAGCGCTTCGCTTTTTTCAGCGGAAAGCGCAGGCAGCATGTTAACCAAATTTAACAGAACTTCCTTCTGGGCGCCACCTGGAACGTTATAATAAATCCCTCCGCGCATTAAAAGCTGCGCGAGACTTTCATTTTTTTCACTATTCATTAACTCTCTCCGCTGCGGATAACAGCGCGTAAATTTCTGTTTATTGTATCAAGATCAAAGGCTCCAGTAAACTCCTGCCCCAACTCCTGTCTGGCTGACTGCTTTTCCTTGTTGTTTTCCGTTTCATAAAGATCAAGCAGTTTCTTAAAATGACGCGGACCTTCGATTTTTTCGGGAGGCGAAGCGCCTTCTCCGGCGATGAAGCGCGTTTCTTCAAATTTCGCAGGTTCATAAGACGCCATGATAATTATTTTAACATTCCAGTTTAAACCGTATTCATAAACAAGTTCCTTTCTTCCGCGAAAATCAACATCGCCGAGTTTAACCTTGTCATGAACATACTCCTTGCCGCCGTCAGGTTTTTCACAGTAAAAACGAAAACGAAGGGAACCTGTCCAGCCCATTGCGGTCTGAATAATTTTATGAAGCTCTTCCATCTTGCATTCATGGGAAACAATCGCCCTCCGCCAGATATCAAGACCGGAAATGCTGATCTGTATCATTCTCCACAGTTGTCCTGAATTTCTTCCTCCGTGAATTACAGTGAGATTGCTTTTTCTGAAATTATCCATCGAATTGTTAATGAGTTCCTTTATTTCAGAATAAGTATCAATCATGCTGTCAAGCGAATTATCCATTGCGGCGATTTCATTTTCAGAAGGAGATTCATCAAAAGCAAGGTCTTCAAGCAGAGCCGCTGCATGTCCCTGAATCTGCGACAGCACGATAAATGTATGTCTTGGCAGCCACGTAGTATCAATTTCTCCTTTTTGAAGTCTCGCTGAAAGATCAATAACCGCTGTATGCAGTTCCGCAACTCTCTGCCTTACAGGTCCCGCTCCCTTATCAAGAAACAATGAATACCCTTTAATAAAATCAACCATTGTGTCGGAAATATAATCGGTTATAATATCCCATTCGGTTTCATCAAGGTGAATCACCGGCGGAATAATTCTGTTCACAACTTCATCAATTTCCTTTTCATTGCGGAAAAAAGCGTCCCTGATATAGGAGAGAATTACAAATTCGGATATGGGAATATTTTTTTTATACAGAAGATCTTCGATGAATGTTCTGTCAGGAGGAACAGTATAATTCTGGAGAGCCTGACTGTCGGGAATATCTTTCCCTGCAAACCAGAAACGGGTTTCAATTCCGTACGGCACAGTTTCTATGCGGTTTGTTTTTTCATATAAAAATTCTTCCAGCGAATAAGCGGGGATTTCCCTCATTCTTTTTCCGCCGAACCAATACGCAAATGCAATCTGTTCTTCTGTACTGGCTCCGGGACCGAGCAGGGTAAAACTGTCTTCAAAACCGCTTTCTGCAGCATTAAGCCATTCATCCAGCCTTGCCTGCTGCCATTCATCCTTTCCGCACTTTTCAAGTTTAAAGCGGCAGTCTTTCCAGTCGATTGCGCGCACAACAAAACGATCTCCCGGTATAAAAGACGACTCCCTGTAAATTGTCCGCATATCAAGCGTGGTTATAGAAACTTCCGGCGGATCTTCGTAAGGATCCTTGCAAAACGCTTCTTCATTTTTCGGATTTTCCCTTGCAATATATTGGGGAGCGAATTCTTCGCCGTAAATACAATAATACGGATAAAGATCTTCGGGAGAAGCTTCGGTTGTCGTAAAAGGAACAAGCTTGCCTTTCCAGAAAAACTGATAACGGTTAGGCATGATGAGCGGATTGGCGAACGGAATGCCCCGGTGTCCGGGAATTAAAATGCCGTTCAGCAGTTCCAGTCTTGTGGGAGTAATAATGAATTCTCCGGGCTCAAAACATCCCCTGCGGGAAACCCAATGACGATTGTCAATTTTAAAAGCGATTTTTCTGGTATCAAGATAGGCGTTGACTTCATATAAAAGCCTTTTATCCCGTTTGCCTGCGCCGCGTTTTGCAGAGGAACCCTGCAGATAAGCGACAATATCATCTATTTCAAAAGGATCCTTTGCATTTTCTAGAAATTCATACAAAGATTCTTCCTGTTCCAAATCCATCTGTTTTATGATAAAATGATTTAACAAAGTAAATCAATACTGATGATATGGAGGTTGTTATGCAATACGGTTCTTTTGATCCTGCAAACAGGGAATATGTAATTGATAAGCCGGATACGCCGGCGCCGTGGGCAAATTATCTGGGTTCTCCCGCATACGGCGCAATTATTTCAAATAATGCGGGCGGCTACAGCTTTGTAAAGAGCGGCGCCGCAGGACGATTGATCCGCTACCGTTTTAACGAACAGGATAGACCGGGACGCTATATCTACCTTCGTGATGACGAGACCGGCGATTACTGGTCGGCTTCATGGCAGCCTGTCGGAAAATCTCTTTCTCAATATAAATCTGTCTGCCGCCACGGCACAGGCTATACAAAGATTGACGCTGAATACAAAGATATAAGTTCGGAAGCGGCTTATTATGTTCCGCAGGACGCGGATTATGAAGTCTGGAAAGTAAAAATAACAAACAAGGGAAACAAAGCAAGAAAGATATCCTGTTTTGGTTTTGTAGAATTAACATGCGAAAGCTATTACGAGCAGGATCAGGTTAACCTTCAGTACACGCAGTTTATTACCCGCACTTATTTTAAGGAAAAATTTATTTTACAGACAATAAATGAGAACTGCCTGAACGCAGTGAACGAAAGCCGCGTAGAAACCCGCTTCTTCGGTCTTGCCGGCGCAAAAATTACAAGCTATTGCGGCGACCGGGCGGCGTTCCTCGGCAAATACCGCGATTACGGAAATCCTGTTTCAATTGAAAACGGCAAGCTTGACGGAACACTCAACTACAACATGAATCCGTGCGGCGCTCTGCACACAGCATTTGAGCTTGCGCCGGGAAAAAGCGCGGAATTTGTTTTCCTGCTTGGACAAAAACGCGAAACTCAGGCAAAAGAAATCATCTCGCGTTATGAAGACGCAAATCTCCCTGAAAAAGAAATCGGCATTTTAAAAAATTACTGGCACTCAAAACTTTCCAATCTGGTGGTTAACACTCCTGATGATAACTTTAACAACATGATCAACACATGGAACGCCTATCAGTGTTTTATCACATTCGTCTGGTCGCGCGCCGCTTCTCTTATTTACTGCGGTCAGCGCAACGGTTACGGTTACCGCGACACAGTGCAGGATATTCAGGGTATCATCCATCTTGATCCGCAGATGGCTCTGGAAAAAATCAAATTTATGATCTCCGCCCAGGTAAATCACGGCGGCGCGCTCCCGCTTGTAAAGTACAGCCATAATCCCGGCAAGGAAGATAAACCCGAAGATGAATCCTACAGAAAAGAGACAGGGCATCCGTCTTACCGCGCAGACGATGCGCTGTGGTTGTTCCCGACAGTCTGGAAATATATCGCAGAAACAGGAAATACTGCCCTTCTTGACGAAGTAATCCCATACGCCGACAAAGGCGAAGACACGCTTTTTAATCATCTGAAAAAAGCGATTGGTTTTTCACTTAACAATTTAGGTATTCATGGCCTGCCGGCAGGACTTCACGCCGACTGGAACGACTGTCTGCGTCTCGGCGCAAAGGGAGTTTCCGTTTTTGTAGCGCTGCAGCTTTACTATGCGTTTGAAATAATGATCCGCTTTGCGAAATACAAAAAAGATTCCGTGTCAGAAAAAGAGATGACAGATCAAAAAAACCGTTTTGGAAAACTGATAGAGGAACGCTGCTGGAACAAAGACCGTTTAGTACGCGGTATCACGGAAAAAGATGAGATTGTCGGCAAGTCAGGCGATCCTGAAGCAAGTCTTTGGTTAAATCCGCAGAGCTGGGCGGTAATATCGGGCTTTGCGAATGAAGAACGCGGAAAAGCAATCCTCGATCTTGTAAATAAAGAACTGAATACAAAATACGGACTGCGCCTCATGGCTCCTTCCTACCGCAAACACGCTTTCGACGGAGCGCTGGCTCTTTTATTTAATCCGTCCACAAAAGAGAACGGAGGAATCTTCCTTCAGTCTCAGGGCTGGATAATTCTGGCGGAAGCTCTGCTTGGAAGAGGCTCGCGCGCCGTTCAGTATTATCTGGAAAGCTGTCCTGCAGCCCAGAACGAAATTGCGGACACACGTCTTGTCGAACCGTATGTTTATTCGCAGTTCACAGAAAGCACAGACAGCCCCTTCGAAGGACGCAGCCACGTTCACTGGCTTACAGGAACTGCAAGCACCGTCATGGTCGGCAGCGTAGAAGGCATTCTCGGTTTAAGACCGGACATTGAAGGATTGCGGCTCTCCCCCGCAATTCCCTCGTCATGGAAATCCTTTACAATGGAAAAATCTTTCCGCGGCAGCAAGCTTAACATCAAGGTAAACAATCCTGACGGAAAGGAAAGCGGCTGTAAAAAACTAACAGTCAACGGAACCGCGGTAGAAGGAAATTACATTCCCGCATCAATCCTGAAAGCGGAGAATGAAGTAATTCTGGAGATGTAAGAAAATTTATGATTTACAAGGAATTCGGCAAAACAGGCGTGAAGGTTTCCGCTCTTGGATTCGGCGCGATGAGGCTTCCCATGAAAGAGACTGACGGAAAAAAAATAGTTGACGAAGACCTCGCCGTCCCTCTTATGCAGCAGGCATTCAAGATGGGAATAAACTACGTTGATACCGCGCCTTTGTACTGCGAAAAATTGAGCGAAGCGGCTGTAGGCAAAGCGTTAAAAGGCTGGCGGGACAAAGTATATCTGTCCACCAAGAATCCAATCGAAGATAACGACGGCGATCACTGGATGCAGCGCCTGGAAAATTCCTTAAAAAATCTGGACACTAGTTACATCGATTTCTATCATTTCTGGGGCATCAATCTTAACAGCTTTAAAGGCTGGCAGGGATTAAAATTCGGACCGCTTGAAGCCGCGCAGAAAGCAAAAGAACAGGGATTTATTAAACACATCTCATTTTCGTATCATGACGCGGCGGAGAATTATAAGCCGATAATTGACTGCGGTCTTTTTGAATCGACGCTTGTTCAGTACAACATGCTGGATCGTTCAAATGAGGAAAATATCGCATACGCAAAATCCAAAGGGCTCGGCGTAATTGTAATGGGACCCGCCGGAGGAGGACGTCTTGGACCGCCAAGTAAACAGATACAGGGACTATTAAAAAACAAGCCTGTAAGCACCGCGGAGATGGCTCTGCGTTTTGTTCTTTCAAATGAAAATATTGATATGGCTCTTTCCGGCATGGAGAATGAGAAAATGCTGAAAGAAAATTTTGATATCGCATCACGCACAGGACATTTAACAGAAGACGAACTAAAGCATGTCAACGCCATGATGGAAGAAAACAGGGAACTTGCAAAACTTTACTGTACAGGCTGTAATTACTGCAAACCATGTCACGCCGGAATCGAAATTCCGTATCTGTTCGAAATTATGAACCGTTACCGCGTATATGATTTGAAGGAACACGCAAAAATCGCTTACAAGGAAGTGGTCAACGGCTGGAGCTGGATAAAAAGCGCGGACGCGTCAAAGTGCACCGCATGCGGCACATGTGAATCAAAGTGTCCGCAGAAACTACCCATTATAAAACAGCTTGCTGAAACGCATGCAACATTGACAGCTTGATTACTCCTCAATCCTGAACGCCGAATAGCGTCCCGGCATTAAATGAGTTTCAAAAACGCTTTCGCTGTCGCTTATACGGACTTTTTTCATCTGGCGCATCCATTGCGGCGATGAAACAGGCGTAAGCCTGACGTCAGGTTTGTTTATGCAGAGGCGCACAAGTTCTACTCTGTCAAGGAATGACTGAATAATGAAAGTATCGTTGTCATAAAGGAAAAGCGCTACCCTGCCGCAGCATTCAAGCGTTACCCGCAAATTCATTTCCCTGCGCAGCATTGTCAGTGTTTCCGCAGGAAGTTTATACAAGTCAGCCGGGACATCGGGAACCGCAAGCACATAGAGAGTTCCCTTGCCGTACGAACCGCATAATAAAAGCGGATGGCTCGAATACGGAGTAAGAGCCGATGAAAGAACCCATATATCGTTCTCATTATAGGCGATGTGAGGTATTGTAACAGGAGTTTCTGATCTCAGATATCCGCAGTTATTCCTTCCGAAAGCGCTGTTTGTAAATTTGTCGGTTATTACTTTTCTGTCGGTAATTTCCATTGGAAGAATGTCTTTGATTCCCCTGTCAGCCAGATTTTTATACAAGTTGGCTGTAATAAATACCTTGCTCCCGTTTAAAAGACTTTGCTTTATTTTGCCGGTAATGTCCTTGTCCCATGCAGCGTCCGCCGTTAAAAACAGCGTCTTTGCGTTTTCAGGGTAATACGGATACGGATCAAGAGGAATGCCTGACATGCCGATATGTTCATGAACAAGACGATCTCCGTGCGAATGGTACGGCTTGTAACACGCAACGCCCACGGGTTCGCCTATTTTATCAATGAACAGATCCGCTTCATCATAAAACGCTCCGACAGCGGCGGAATAAGGCGTAGCATGAACAAGAAGAGGCAGACAGAAAAGCATCTGTTCGCGGCATTTAGTAAAGAGGGTTAAATACGCCTGTTGAAGATAATCTTCTATGCTGCATTCAAATAAATCGTACCAGCCGCCCATGTTTTTTCCCGGTTTAACATGTTCCAGAAGGCGGGGAAGGAAAAAACTTAAATAACGCGGAAGGTTTTGATGGGTATAATGCGGATCGCGGGTCTCTGTTCCTGTGAAAATTGAGTCAAACATTTTCGGTTCATCTTCAAGATTGTATCCGTTAGCCTGAAAACTGTCATACCAGTTCGGGAATTTAATAATCATGTTCACTTTTGGATTCGCGGCTTTTGCATTTTTGATAATCACGTTTTGGGATATATCATTCATAAGCGCAAGACGGAATTCAGACCAGCTGCGATCTCCTTTTGCTTTAATACATTCTTCACAGCGGCAGTTTGTAAAATAAAAATCGTCAAGCATTACTTCATCGAACAATTCAGCGGTGTAGGCGGCGATTTCTCCGAGTCTTTTGCGGTTTTCAGGATCAACAAAACACATGCTGCCCATTAATGTACGCGTTACAGTCGTTGTAATTCCGCCGGAAATCTGAAAACCGTATTCCTTAAACAGGGAAATGTACGCTTCCATTTTATCGCGTTCAATAAAAACTTCCGAGCGGTAAGTTTCAAGGTACACCTTGTCAAGTTTTACATATTTGATCGTTTTCTCAATATCAGCCCTTATCTGTTCGATTGGGTTTTCCTTCAAATATCCCGCAGGCACATAAGTTACCGTTAAAAAATTTTTGTAATGCATTCGTTTCTCCCTGGGTATTTTATTATATTTGTATATATTCTTAATTACCCATCTTCACGTTAACATGATGAACTTTTCCGTCATTAAAGACCGGCAATACAGCGCTGTCATGCGGGCTGCCGTCTATCATTATTGATTTAACGCCTTTTTCAACTCCAGCGCTGTTGTCAACAGTTATGTGATAATCCGCGCCGCGGAAATGGCGTGTAACGGTATATCTTTTCATGGATGAAGGAATGCACGGTTCAACAAGAAGACCGTCAAAAACAGGACGAATGCCCAGAATATACTGGGAAATGCTGACAAATGTCCATGCTGCGGTTCCTGTCAGCCACGAATTTTTCGCTTCCCCGTGACGAACAGCGTCCTTTCCTGCGACCATCTGCGCGTAAACATAAGGTTCCATGCGGCGAAGATCGCTGTCATCTTCGCGGTAAGCCGGACAGATTTTTGAGTAAGTCTCAAACGCCCGGTTTCCCCGCCCAAGCATGGTTTCCGCAATTGTAACCCATGGATTGTTATGGCAGAAAATCCCCGCGTTTTCCTTGTAACCGGGAGGATAGGAAGAAACTTCACCTAACTCAAGATGATAATCCTTATATGCCGGCTGCAGAAGCACGATACCGTAAGGAGTATCAAGATGTTCTTTTACAGAATCAAGAGCTTTCTGCGCACGCCCGTCATTAATCCCGATGCCTGCCATCACGGCAAAGCCGTTGGACTCAATAAATATCTTTCCGTCATCACATTCGCTGCTCCCGATTTTTTTCCCGTGAGCGTCATACGCCCGAAGGAACCATGAACCGTCCCAGCCATGATTATTTATCGTATCAGTCATGGCTTTTACGGCTTTTTCGGCGAGATCGACTTCAGCGGCGCGGTTTGTACGCCTGCAAATTTCAATAAAATCAGGTCCGACAAAAACAAAAATTGCGGCAATTAAAACAGATTCCGCGACACCGCTTTCAAAATTCGCCGTAGTCTGAAAAGATTCGCCCGGCGTGCTCGAAAAACAGTTAAGATTTAAACAGTCATTCCAGTCTGCGCGGCCGATAAGCGGCAGCCCGTGAGGGCCGGTATGCGTTACGGTGTAATAGAAGGAACGTTTTAAATGAATAAACAGGGTGTCAGCTAACGTATCGTTATTGTCAAAAGGCACCCTTTCTTCCAGAATGCCGTAATCGCCGGTTTCTTTTATATAAGCCGCTACACCGCAGATAAGCCAGAGCGGATCGTCATTAAAACCTGAACCTACTTCGTTATTGCCCCTCTTGGTCAGCGGCTGATACTGATGATACGCGCTTCCGTCGGGAAACTGCGTCGCGGCGATATCAAGAATGCGCGCTCTGGCGCGCTGCGGAACAAGATGAACAAAACCCAATAAGTCCTGATTTGAATCGCGGAAACCCATCCCACGCCCAATGCCTGATTCAAAATAAGAGGCGCTTCGGGACATGTTAAATGTAACCATACACTGATACTGATTCCAGACTCCCGCCATGCGCGTCATCTTTCTGTCTTCAGCGTCTACAGTAAAGCGGGCAAGCAGATTTTTCCAGTAGTCATTAAGTTCAGCGAGAGCCCTGTCCGCAGCTTCAGGCGTGTTGTACTTTTCAAGCAACTCGTTTGCCGGTTTTTTATTGATAACGCCCTGTCTTTCCCATTTTTGATCTTCGGGATTTTCGCAGAATCCAAGTACAAATACATATGTTTTCGATTCGCCTGACGCAAGTTTCACCTTGATATGATGCGAACCCACGGGCGCCCAGCCTGAAGCGATTGAGTTTTTTGACTCTCCGGCAAATACGACCTGAGGATGATCAAAACCATTGTAGAGCCCGAGAAAAGTTTCCCTGTCGGTATCGAAACCCTCGACTGGGACATTAACCGCCCATACAGCGTAATGATTACGCCGCTCGCGGTATTCTGTCTTGTGATATATCCTTGAGCCGTCAACTTCAACTTCACCGATGCTGAAATTCCGCTGGAAATTGGTCATGTCGTCATTTGCGTTCCACAGACAGAATTCAACAAAGGAAAAAATATCGACATATTTATCTACATTTGACTCGTTTGTAAGCGTTATCTTGTGAATCTCGCATTTGTCGCGCAGGGGCACAAAAGAAACCTGCGAAAAGGCAAGCCCGTTCCGCATTGAAGAAATGCGCGAATAACCCATACCGTGGCGGCATTCGTAACGGTCAAGCCTGGATTTCATCGGCATCCAGGAAGGAGACCACACATCCCCTTCATTGCTTGCGACGCCGTCGCGTAAATAAAAATAACGCCCGCCGGCGTCTGTCGGCGCATTATTATAACGGTAGCGGGTCAGCCGAAGCATGCGGGCATCACGGTAAAAGCAATAACCGCCTGATGTATTGGAAAAAAGACCGTAAAAATCCTCACAACCCAGATAATTTATCCAGGGATAAGGAGTATCGGGACGCGTAATTACATATTCACGCGCTAAATCATCAAAATATCCGTATTGCATGATTTCCCCCTTATATAATTAAATGTAGAATATCCCATCTTTTCATATAATTCAACAAAAATGTTTATTTAAAAATTTAATGTATCAATTTGACACAAAATCCTTAACTTTTTTCATCACTGTGTCATTTTTCCCTGATGTTAATAAATTTAATTGTGAAAATCGCCAATTTACATGAATTTTAAGTAAAAAACAATTATTTAATAATTTGGCACAGTTTTTGCTAATAAATATATGTCGACGAGGACAAACGGAATACCTGCCGTAAGGGGGAAGGTTCGTTGAACTTTTATATCCGTAATAAATCCCGCCGGACGGAGAAAAAAATGAAAACTTTGACAATGTACCGCCCGAACACCATTCAGAACGCGTTAAGCGATTTTGACAGGTACTTTGAGTCCTTTTTCGGGGACTCCCTTTTGGCGCCCGCAGCCAGACTGTTCAACCAGATGCCTGCGGTAGACATTCATGAAACCGAGAACGTTTACAATCTTGAGATGGAACTTCCCGGTTATGACGAGAAGAACATCAATGTTCATGTTGACGGAACAAATCTGACCATCTCTTACAAACAGGAAGAGGAAAAAAAGAACGAAGAAAACAATGGAACCTATCTTCTTCGTGAAAGAAAGACTAGCGCTTTCAGCCGCTCTTTCAAGCTGCCTGAAAACGCGAACCCCGAAGCGGTCAGCGCGTCTTTTAAAAACGGCATACTTCATCTGAGCATTGAAAAACGCGCTGAAGCGCAGAAAAGAACAATTCAGATTAATGCGGCATAATTGAATCCAAAGCTGGCTGTTCTAAAAACTGAAGTTTTGGGACAGCCTCAATTAAAAAATGTATGCCTGATTGGATAATCGGGCATATGTTTAATATTTTTTATTTCTGCATTTTCGTCTTTAATTCATCAAGCGCAGCTTCCGCTGTCTGAGCCCTTTCCATTTCCCTGAATTGACGTTCGGCGCGTACTTTTTCTTCGTCGCCGGGAAGATTGCCCGCAGCCATGAGCAGTTCCTGTTCAAGCAGATCAGGATCAATGCTCCGCTCCCGCGCGGCAAGCAGAGGAAGCTGCCGCCGCATTTCTTCAATTTGCAGTTTGAGCTGCTCTGTTTCCGTTCTGAGCGCCGACTGTTTTTCAAGCAGCCGGTTTTTTTCTTTCTCCGCATCCAGAGCCATCTCCGCCTGATCTTTTGATTTGGCAAGCTCCATTCTTGAATTCCATTTGGCAATTTCATCATCAAGATTTTGAATCTGCTTCTCATTGAGTTTTAAAGTTGAAATAAAATTGAAGATATAGTCTTTTGCTTCGGCAGGACTCATACCTGTAAGATTCGCATCATCCATTATTAACTCCTATATGGCAGCTGCAAAAATTTTAATTTCCAACCAACTCTATTGGACTTGTTCGACAACCCGTCATTTGGCTAAAGCCAAACAAGTTGTCTCACAACTCCTACAGCCCAAGGTCTTTTCCAATTAAAATTACCTTGATTCTCCCGGCAGGCTTGCAATAACGCATGGTAACAAAATATGAGCAGATAGTGTCAGCGGACATGCAATCTTCGCATGTGCCTGTTTCACCGCAGGGAGTTTTCAGGTTCGGGAAACGTTGAATGTTAAGAGGCGCGGCGACTGTTCTTGCGCGGACTAAAGCGTCCTCGTAGGTTTTGGCGACCTTGTTCATCCCCGCCGCGATAATTACCTGTTTAGGACCGAAGATCAGGGCGGCTGTGCGGTTTCCGTATCCGTCGATGTTTACAAGCCGTCCGTCTTCGCTTACCGCGTTTGTCCCGGACAGAAAAGTGTCGCATAACAAGGCGCGCCTTTGTATATCAAAGCGTTCTTCGGGCGTTGCCGCCTTGTCCCTGTCCAGAACACTATACCCTTCTTTTTCAAGCCGCATCTGTATGCCCAGATCAAGGAGCGTTTTTGATCCACCCCATGAGACAGTATGATCTTTCGGCATTAAAGAAAATATTTTATCAACAGCCTGTGAAGGATCATCAAAATAAAAAGCGTCAAAAGAACGGGCTTTGAGCGCCTTAACAACCCTTGGTCCGAGTAAAGAGTACCGCTGTTCCGCCAATGTTTTCATTTTTTTACTATATCATTAAAAGAAATTATCAGAAAGAGGTATTAGCCTTGTCCGGTAACCTAGTGTCCTGTAAAATTCGGTTTCAAATATAACAATATGCGTCTGACCACTCATGAGTGGTCAGACTTAACATGGCACTCCGTCATATGTATTTTACAAGACACTATTTGGTTGTATAATATTGTCAGTTATGCAAAAACCAGCAGCATGCACTGAAAGTTCCGGCGCGCAACTTACTTCCCGCGAACAGGAAATATTAAACCTCCTGCTTGAGTATGTTTCATCCAAAGATATTATATATAAATTAAATGTTACAGAAAAAACATTGGAATTTCATAAAAGAAATATTTTTCGAAAATATGGCGTTAAAAACAGCAGGGAATTAATCGAAAAAAAGTCATTTATTCCTGCTTTTACGGATCATACTTATGACGCTGTACATTTAAGGGCTAACAGATGGAGTAATGCTGATAACGGTAACTACGGACAATGTTATGCTTCATTTGATGATATAAAATTAAGGGATTTTTACAACGGTTCAATTGATGATCTTTTGCCGAGAGCGTTCGATTGGTATACAGTAAGAATATCAGGAACAGCGGAAATGGAACTTAAATATGTTAAAATTAATTTATCGCTAATTCCGTACGGTATTGGCGAATGGATATATTTAGGCGGCGGCGTAAATAGATATGCCAGTATCAATCCGGGTTATTTTTCGGTAGAAACGCAATTTCAAAAAATTTACAATAAAGTATCTGATCTACCGTCAGGTGAAATCCTTATATTTCTGGTATCTGATTTATTTCTTACAGTCCCAAAAAATCCAGTATTCAATATTGATACCGGTTTGAGAATACCTGACAACATACCGGATCATACTGTTATAACAACTATCCGTAATTTTAAAATTGAACCGGTCATATAGGAAAATTAAATACTAGGGTAATACTAGGGTATTTTTTTTTGTATCAATCATATAATTTATTGTTTTTTATGTTAAAATACTTTAATTTTATTTATTCCAGGAGAAAAAATGAAAAAATTTGTTTTATTTTCAGTATTAATAATTGTGTTTTTGCTTTTTACATCGCAGGCTGCGCCAAACAATGTTAACGGCTTTACCGCTGACCCTGGTTCTTTTGAAATTCTAAGCAGTTATCAGGGAAGGAACAATGTCTTAAAAGTTGACAAGTCAAAAACAAATTGGTTTATAACAAGGTATTCTTTGGCTCAATACAGGGGAAAAGAGATTTTTATAGAGTTCTCTGCGGATGTAAGGCGTGAAGGTTCGGCAGGATCGTTTAATTGGCAGG
>Ga0209755_10000446_pt1 | contig 75170 bp, 78 predicted proteins | sample TergutCo191P1_FD_187301 | JGI IMG/M metagenome (GOLD analysis project Ga0209755, IMG submission 187301) | Cornitermes sp. P1 segment gut microbial communities from Petit-Saut dam, French Guiana - Co191P1 (SPAdes) (version 2) | ecosystem: Host-associated > Arthropoda: Insects > Digestive system...
TCCTGCCTTTCATTCTACTTACCAAGCCCTTGAAGCCAGTTTAGAAGTTCACCATCTTATTGCCAAAGAGGAGCTTCTTCTGTAGGTGCCGTGTTTGCAAATGCTTCCTCAAAAGCCTTGCGCTTCATTTCGCCATCAATTCGTGCATAGATTTCTGTGGTTTTCAAATCTGCGTGACCGAGAATGTCCCTGATATAAACCAAGTTCACCCCAGCTTGGAGCAGATGCCTCAATCGTTACCGAGGAAGAATGGACGGTAGTACAGCGTTTGAGGGAAACACGCCGCCAACCTCAAAAGGTCACAGGCAAACCCAACCCGCTTACAGGAGTTCTCTTTTGCGCCGACTGCGGAAAGAAGTGGTGCAATCGCTGATACTTGATACCATCAGACGAGTTAGTAGTTATGCTCGAACCAACGAAGCGGAGTTTATTGAACGTGTGCGCCAAGCATCCGTTTTGCAACAGGAAACGGCGGTCAAGGATAATAGGTGTTATCGAGCTTTGTATAGTGAGCCATAAATCATTTATTTGGAAGTATTTCACATCCAAGCTTGAAAAAACTTCCTTTGCTCCAAAAATCTCTTTCAAGAAATGAGCAGTATGTTCCAAATCCTTGACTACGAAAGTGATATGACTTATACCAACAATCAATATGTTTTCCTCCGAAAATTAAAGTTTTTCCATTCTAATCATCAATCCAATTAACCTGCTGCAACCCCGCTATGTTCTCAAAATCCTTAGTATTCCGAGTAACTAACGTATACCCATTCAGTAGGCAAAATGCCGCTATGAAAGTATCATCATCACTAACTGTAAAGCCATTTTTCCGTAAATCAACATAGATATGTGCCGCTTTAACCCACATTTCGGGGGTCATTATGCCAACGCCATAATGCCGGCGTAGTGAAAAGTAGATTTTCTCTTTTTTGGGCGAGGGCTTGTAAAGCAAGCCACGCTGAATTTCGTAATCTACGACAGGCGGGATTATGAACCTACTATCAGAAGCGGCAGCCGTTTCCCAGTTTTCTTCAACATTTTTATCATTGCCAAGTATGGCAATAATGATATTTGTGTCGAGTGCATATGTCATGGGCTATACCTCATCATCAAATATAATTAACTCACGACTGAATCTCGTGCGTGGAAAATCGTCCATAGTCAGCACTTCGTCATTTGCATCAGCGGCAAGCCTAAAAATTTCTTTCAAGAATTTGATTTCTCGGTTTATCCTCTCTTGCTTGTCCGTATCGGGGCTTGCGGAAATTTGCTCCACAAAAGTAATAACAACCTCATATTGCCCGCTTACCGGTATCGCTTGCGTGGGCTTAAAATTAACACCGTCAAATATCGCTTTTATCGCTTGCATAAAATCAACCTTTCAATGAATACTTGTATAGCCTTCATTACCTCGAATCTTATAAACATTATGTTTATACTCTTGGATTGCAATAATCATTGTTATCAATGAATATGTCGCATTGCTCTTTTGGTTTATGCTCCTGTATATATCGCTTTTGAATTGGTATATACTTTAGACTGTATTTCTCCAAAAACGCCTCGCCATACTTCGGCACATCGCGAATTGTCGCACGTTTTAACACTTCATCAAAATCAACATGAAGAAATACTTTGCCATCAATGTATTCGCCAATCGAAGGTCTGAATAACAAAGTTCCTTCGAGCAACACAATGGTTCGGCTATCAATGCGATAATGTTTTAGATTATCATACTTGTCTGTATCGAGGTTAAGACATAACACGTCCTTGTCAATCACTTCGCCTTTTCTCAATGGCTCTAATACCTCGCATATAATTTGCTTGTAATTAAAAGCGTTGATGTTTGAAATCATTCTGCCCACAATATCCCTCACGTTGCGGTCAGTCATGCCGTGGCAGAGGGCTCCCACCACTCGACCAAATTTTCAAACTCGGACTGCGTCCGTGCCGCATCCTCAAGTCGGGAGATGGACTCGGCAATTATCGCCTGTGTCAAATAATTCACTATTGCCCACTTACTGCCCGTGTCCCGAAACCCTGTTTATTCCAAGCAAAATTCCTTAATCGGATTCATTATACCATGCCGAGCGAAAAATTGTGAAAAATATTACTCAGTTCTCCAGAAAAGACTTCCGAAAACCCCCGAGTTTTGAGTTGAACTCTGCTACAAATGGCAAAAGCCTTGTAAATGGCGTATTTACAAGGCTTTTCTTAATGTGGATGAATTGTGCGAGATACAGTTTAGAAAAGTGAGGCAAGTTCATATGTGGTTCACAGCTTTTCCCTGTCAAAAAAGTTCCTCTTGACAACAATCCAAAATGTTTCTTTTTGAAGTTGCTAGTCAAAATTAGCATACATTTCCTGAACTTTTTTTTGTGCATAATCGCTCAAGTTGACTGTATTGCTAAACATTTCGGAGTCTGGACAAATCATTTCACCAAAAGCAATATCTATATTTGCTGATGCAAATATCTTTTTATTTTCTAAGAGTCCTGCAGAACCTTTTATAGCTATGGGTACTACAGGCACATTTGATTTAGTTGCAAGCTTGAAGCTTCCAGCCTTAAACTTGTCTAATTCGTTAACTGAAATGCGCTTCCCTTCAGGATAAATTAGCACTGAAGCTCCTTTCTCAAGAAAAGACTGCGCTTTAATTATTGAATTCAGTGATGCTCTTAAATCTTCTCTATCTAAAAATATACTGCCAATATCGCGAAACCAAGCACCAATAATAGGAACCCTTGAAAGCTCTCGTTTACCAATAAAAATAAAGTTAGTGTCAATAAGGGAAATTAAAATCACGCTATCCATATTGCTTTTATGATTTGAAACAAACAGCACAGGCATGTCAATCTTTGAAAGATGCAAATTTGTAGTTTTGATGCGAGCTCCATTTATACACAAAACCATTCTAGTTAATTTTCTCAATAATTTGTAATTCAATTTAAATCTTTCGGCTCTTTCTCTATATAGTATTTTGTGTAAAATTCTGAGAGGATATGTTATAAATGTGAAAATTAATATACAACAAACAATCAGAGCTGTTCTCATAAAATACGTTCCTTTCAAATAGGCAGGGGACAATTCCCAATATTTTTTATTAGATGAGCATATCCAGAAAGTCGCCTATAAGGTCTGCTCCTTTTGTATTGGATATTCACTAGGTTTTTGGAGGTCGCCTTATGGTAGGTATTCAGTTTGTCAATCTGTGCGCCGGCGACAGGAGTATTTTTTGCTCAAATGCGCACAAGCCTACGATTCGCCTGGCCATGCTCCTCAATACGCACCTTCCTCAATCATAGCCAGCACCGTCTCCAGTGCATCCATGCCCTCACGGTTAAAATAGTGCGGCACAAACCCATATTCCAGAGGTCGGCCTGTATTGTCTAAGAAATAGTTGACATCAAAACGAACCGTAAAACCGGTGTTTGGCAACAAGAAAAAAGTCTGCCTAGCTCTGAAACCAGGCATTCCGCCCCCCTTTTCTCCGACAAAGGTAGCAAAGCCAACCTCTTTATAGAAAGTTGCGACCTGAATGGCTGCAGAGTATAGATGTTCATTCACCAGCATCCATATTTTGCCGTCAAATGGCGCCCTGCCCCTGCCGCTTGGCCAAGCAGTAATGGTCTCAATGAAATGAAAATCCATTAAGGCTAAATCTTCCATGACTTCGGGGGTTAGACGCACATCCGGAAAGATATCCGATACACTTTCAACATCAAAGTCGTAAACTCTTTGCATTCCTAACCGTCCGCGAATGAGGTCAATGCTGTGGTGACCATCCATAAAAAAGTGGTGGAATTGCGCTTGAACGTAATTGTCCAGCAACGGCCCGGCTATAATCATATCAAATAGTGCTGGATAGCCTCCGGGGGCGTCTCTCAAATCAATTATAAGATGCCCAAAGCCTTCTAACTGACTGAAAAACTCGTCAACCCTCCGTCTATCTAAGGTCTGCTCAGAAAAAGCAGGTACTACAAGGTGTGCTATATGACCTTCTTCAATAATCCTTGTGCTTAAGAAATTATGCTGACCAATTGGTTCAAATCTTCGCAATCTGTTGCGAAAATGCCTCATAATCTCTGCATTGAACGGAGAATTCCAGTAACTGCCGAGCAACTCGTAGAACATCTGAAATTCAGGATAACTCGCGAGCCACAAATGCCCTATAGGCCACGCTTGTTGAAAAAAATAACGACTCAACAAATCCCAAAAGCTAATATGGTCAATGCCAAAGCTTTCATCGGCTATCCGCTCTCGTATCTCTTCTGCCGGCTCTAACATATCCACACCGTTTCTCCTATAGATGAGGGCTAGGTACGGAAAGTTTGACTCCAGCGTATCTATGATATAATCAAAATCCTCCAGGAACTGCTCTCTGGTAAGGGGCGCAGGAAACTGCTCACGCTCATCGCTGTGAGTAAGTACAAAATTCCCAACCAGCACAAAGCCGGCAATAAAAACGGCAAGCACCACCGCTGTCGCAATTAAGCCTTTCGGCGTTCGCTTCTCCACAAGGTCGTCCCCCTCTCAGGCCATCTCCAAAGACTGCGCACCGTCTTGTGGAGATGGTCGACCGCTATGTTCTATAAGATGTTGCTGATTTCGTGCGCAAAGAGCGCCAACGACTTATTGCTCTCCCGGCAATATGCCTTGTGGAGACAGGGTAGTCGCACTGCCTCCGCAACACGGCGGCGGCGGCGGCGCTGTGCATGGGCAGCCCGGACCTATGTTACACAGCGATGGCCCACCGCTCGAAAATACTTCAACAGTCCACTCAAGGTCGATGGTTGTATTAATTTCTTTACTCATAGTTATGACCATTCCTTTCCGCTGCGCTCCAAGGCACAAAAAGACGATGAAACTATTGACCTTCGTGACACAGCGCATTATTATGAGTACTGATAGAGTCTGCCCGGCATTGGTATCAAGCCGCCACCTACTTGCTGTTAATGTGCAGGTGATGAGCACAAAGCTGCTTTGACCTATCGTGCAATATCAGGTGGAGCTAGGGTGCAAACCAATACGCAGTTAGTGGTTTGCACTCTTCTTTTCTGTTTGGCTTTGATATAATGCATTTGAGTGAGCAGGCACACTACAGAGCACGTGGAGGTGAGTGCGATCAGCGGAGGCTTGCTGTTCCGAATAGTTATGTGTGCCGGACGTTCTTTCAAGCACAAATAAATGTGGGCATTGACCCCGTAAACTTATCTTTGGAAAGACAGACTACTCGTTTTTTGGTGTGAGCGTCCAGTCACTGCCTGTTACTCGAATAAAATAAGTAGGAGTTGACTATGCCGAAAATCGTTTACCCTGTCTGCTGCGGAATCGACGTTCACAAATCCTTTGTGGTGGCGTGTGTTGCCACGACTGACAAAAATCTTGTCACGACATACAGCAAGCAAAAACACTTTTCCACATTCACCAGCGGTTTGCGCCAACTCGCCAAGTGGCTTGAGGACAATAACTGCCGCGATGTATGCATGGAATCTACGGGCAAGTACTGGATTCCCGTCTGGAATATCCTTGAAGCAACATGCAACCTTGTTCTCGCCCATCCAAAATACCTAAAAGCCATCAAGGGCAAGAAAACTGACAGGCGTGACGCAAAATGGATTGCGGACATTTTCAAGCACGATCTGCTCAACGGGAGCTTTATCCCTCCGCCGGATATCCGTCAACTTCGCGATTTGGTGCGCTATCATGTCAAACTTACAAGCTGCACGACTGGAGAAAAGAACCGGGCGCTAAACTGCCTGACCGTATCCAACATCAAATTGGATGACGTGTTCTCCGACGTGTTCGGCAAAAGCGCGACGGCGATAACGACCCAGTTGATGAATCATCCCGGCGAGGCATTTTATGTCGCGCCCTTCGTCGACAGGCGATGCAAAACACCGGCCGATGAGATTCAAGCCGCCGTGGACGGCATAATGTGTGCCCAACAAGCTGAAAAGCTCCGCATTATTCGTTCCCACATGGATGCGCTTGGACTCTGCAAAGCGAACCTTGAATCAGAGATTCTCGCCGTTGCGGAAAAGTATCTGCCACAAATCAATCTTGTCACGACTGCCCCGGGTTTCAAGACCTTTTCCGCCATTGCCACCGTCGGCGAGATTGGCGTGGACATGTCCGTTTTTGAGACATCAAGGCATCTTTGCTCTTGGGCTGGCCTTGCTCCGCAGAACGACCAGAGCGCGGGGAAAAAGAAGACCACCCGTATTTCCCGTGCCGGTGTCTACATCAAGCCCATCCTTGTGCAGTGCGCGTTAGCTGCGATCAAGAGCAACAAGCATCCGGAAGTGAGGAATCGCTATCAGGCTATCAAGAAGCGTCGCGGTCATCAGAAGGCGATCATTGCCATTGCAAGAATGCTGCTGACAGCCATCTACAACATCTTGAAAAAGAACGAGCCTTACAATGCGGAACTATATCTTCAATCTGACAAGCCGCCAGTACAGCGCAAAGTCTCTGTTGAGCAGGCTATTTTTATTTTGCAGCGACAAGGGTATCTTGTGACCGCTTCTAGCTAATACCACATGATGGTGTCTCCTCTTTGGCCGCTTATCGGTGGTCGGCTTTGCTATACCTATTATCAAGGCGATACGAAGTTAGACTGTTTCAAACTTTTAATCTCCTCGCAAATCATATCTTTTATTTTATTTAACACTCTGTCAATCTGTGCGCCGGCGACAGTAGTATTTTTTGCCCAGATGCGCACAAGCCTACGATTCGCCTGGCCATGCTCCTCAATACGCACCTTCCTCAATCATAGCCAGCACCGTCTCCAGTGCGTCCATGCCCTCACGGTTAAAATAGTGCGGTATAGTGCCTGCTTCGAGGGGGCGTCCGCGGCTGTCGGTTATGTAGAATATGTCAAAATAGAAAATTATCCCTGTGTTTGGCATAAAAGCCAGTGTGCGCGGACCCCCAAGGGCTCCACCGGTGGTTTCGCCTACACGGGTCGCAAAGCCTAACTCCATAGAGTACCATGCGGCCAGTTGGGCGGCGGACATCATTGTATGGTCGGTTAGCAGCCATATCTTGCCGCTGAAGGCGTATTCGGTAGAAACCATCGTGCTTGGATGGGTTAATGGGGAAACCCTGCCGGAACGAGCGCCGTAATCAAGCCGCTCAATATCTGCAAGATTAAATTCGGGCAGGTCGTTGGAAGACAAAACCTCGCGAGCCGTACGATATTCCTCCAAATTTGTAAGATACCCGCTGCTGGTCGTTGACAAAAACAACATGTCGCCAAATCTGCGTACATATGGCCCATCCTGAAAGAACTGGAATACGTAGGGGGCTTCGACTGCCTCAGTTAAAGTGGGTCTGACGATTACATTAAGGAAAACATCAGCATTGCCGCCTAAGTTGCCCCTTACGTCGATAATCAAATGTTCAAAATCGCTGATTTGCCGGTAAAAATTGAATATTGCGCTCTGCTGCTGACGCAACACTTGCATATTCGCACCGGTGAAGATGTAAGCTATGCGCCCTTCTTCAATAATTTCAGTGACAACCCCAGTGTGAAGCGGCTCAGACATTCCGCCCGGGAAGTACCCCATAATGCGGTTATACGTAGGCTCGTATCCCAGCACCTGCCTGCGGCCTTCGTAAAAACCGCTCCTAGCACCCGGCGACCCATAAAATCGGTAAGCTAAAGGGCTTCGCATCAGCTCCAAGTTCATCCTCGCTTTTCGGCCCCTATATCCTCCATAAAAATTGCTTATCCCCCAATCATACGATGTAGGTGTAAAAATATCGAAATGCCCCGTTATCATAAGTGGATAAAAATGGAAATGCACAAGTGCCATGAAAATCCCTTCACACAGCTCCTCCATTGCAACCACCGCCTCGCGGGCATTGGCCGCAAGCTCCCTGTAATCCACACCATGCGCCCATCTGGCCACATCCAGCAAGGCGAAATTGTTTTCGAGTACATAGACCATATAGGCCAAATCTTCAAGGAAATGTTCGACGGTGAGGGAGCCTTGGGGCATTATGCGCCTCTTGATGCCTTCGATTTCAACGTATTCATACTTCGCTTCATGCAATTCATCTTCATAGTGCAACTCTTCGTACAATTTCTCATGAGCATCTTCATAAGGTCGCTCCTCATGAGTTCGTTCTTCATAAATCAGCCCATAGATTGTTCCATTATCTGCCTCACAAGCAACAATCACTAGTGCTGCAATTATCAAGCTTAACAGCATAAAAAGTCTTTTCATACCTAACGCCCTCCCCTGTGCGCATTAACTGACTGCTAACTTAAGGTATCGTCAGGATTCACACTTATTTTTGCGGATGGCCAAGCGCAAAGCTATAGACAAGGCTCTCCTTGCTGCTCGCAATTCCCAGAAAATCCTCAATTACTTTGTCGCTCACTCCTGACTGTCCGAACCCGACAATCCCTAACCCTAAATAAGTCGCAACCAAGTACAGGTTCTGCCCCATATGCCCAGCATCCAGCAAGGCATACCTATAGCCCCGTTCCCCATACTTTCCCATTGTTCTGTTGAACACAAGCGAAAAGAAAATCAAGCAAGGATAGTCAGTCTCAAGTTTTTGCCTTTCATAGAATTTGTGCAAAGTTTGCGAAAAATCACCAGATTTTATCAATTCTAACGCACCATCTTTTACATTGTAATGATAAACACCACGCTCTATGTCATCAGAACGCAATATCGCAATATATATCTCAATGGGAAAGCGACCGCCTGCACTAGGATATGTGCGAGATATAGAAGCTGGGGCATCATCTCTATGCCCACATCCCAAAGTTAAGAATTGAGACAGTGTGCTTAGGTCAACATTACTGCTCGAAAAACTGCGTGTACTTTTCCGAGTAGCAAGCACTTCGACGAAACTAGGTTTCATTGCTTGATTGGTTTGATTTTGTTTGATTAGAGGCACAGCCTTGGAGTTAGGGTAGATTTTGTATGATACTTTGGCATCATATTGCTCAAGATATGGGCAGAAAAACTGATTCACGGGCATGTCAAGAGCCTCCATAACCACGGCGGCGGTGTTGGGGTAAGGGTTTTGCCAATTGCGCTCCATTCTAACAAGCGTTTGCAGTATTGCCCCGCTCTCTTCGTCGGCGAAAGCTTGGCTCTGCTCTTGAAGCTTGGCTATAGACCATTTTTTTCGCATGCGAACTTCTTTCACAAGCTGCCCCATTGAGTAACTCGGCATTGTCGACTCCCCCCATTTCATACTGCGGCGTCTATGCCGATTTTAATATTGCCGCCAAACCATGTCAAGATAAATCCAGAAATATTTTGCCACAAAAAATTCATGAGGCAAATGCAACTTTATTCGCTTTGCTCACTTGAACATCGCAGCTGATTGTGATAAAATCCAGCAATGATTATTTTCGAAAGGAAGGTATCACATGAAGTCTGTATCGGTTACCAAGGTGGGCATGTTAAATGCGGCAAATGAGTCCGAAAGGGGCATAATTCAAGTATGCGACATACCCGAGCCAACTCTTGAAGATGAGCAGGTCAGGATAAAGGTCGCATATTGCTCTATTTGCGGCTCTGACCCGCATTGCATGCAGGAGAACATCTTTAACTGGGACGTCCCGTTCGGCGTGGGGCATGAAATGTCCGGGGTTATCATCGAAGTCGGCAAAAAAGCTACGAAAAGAGGGCTCAAGGTCGGCGACCGCGTGGCCGGGAATTTCCTCAATTTCTGCGGCACTTGCTACTATTGCGTCAACGGCCAAGAGCAGTTTTGTGAGTTTTGCAATGAGTCTAATCAGCCATGCATGTCCGAAAATGTCACCTGGCACGAATCCCAAGTTTACAAGCTCCCGGACAATGTCAGCCTCAAAAAGGCATGCCTGCTGGAGCCCGTATCTGTCTGCGTCAGGGTGATGGACAAGGCCGGCCCGCAAATCGGGCAGCGGGTGGCAATCAACGGTGGCGGCCCCATAGGCCTTCTCTGCCTCCAGATGATGAAAATGATGGGGGCAGTGAACCTCACTCTGTTTGAGCCAATCGCCGCGCGGCGGGAGCTGGGCAAAAAATATGGGGCGGATCACTGCATAGACCCAACCGCCCAAGATGTTATTAAAGTGGCAAATGAAATTACCGGGGGACTCGGCTTTGATACAGCAATCGAAGTTTCCGGCAATCTCAAAGCCGCTTATATTATGCCTGAAATAATGGCAAAGGGCGGCAAGCTCATGTACGTAGCAATGTATCCGAACGACCATGAAATGCCGCTTAACCTCTGCAAGGCTTTCTTCAACAAGGAGCTGACCTTGACGGGGACCTATGTCTCCCCCTATGCTTTCCCGCGCGCCGCGCAAATCATGCCTAGGCTGCAGCTCGATGATTTCATAACATCAGTCTATGATATCAACGACGTGCAGGAGGCATTTAAAACGCAAGTATCGGGCAAATACCCCAAGGTACTCATCCGCTGCAATAAATTCGACGGCGAGTAACGCCGGGAAGGAGTGTTTATCTCTGTGAGAAACTACAATATCGACCTCGAAATGGTAAAAGAACTGGAAGACAAATGCGTGAAAATACGCAAGGATTTGCTCAACTTCATCTACCGCATCGGCATGGGGCACTTGGGCGGCGAGCTGTCCATTGTCGAAATGAGCGTTGCGCTCTATTACAAGTACATGAACTATGATGTCATGAACCCAAAAATGGAGGACCGCGACAGGCTGGTGCTTTCAAAGGCCCACTGCTCTGAAACTCTTTACACCATCTTCTCCGACATGGGTGCATATACCATGGACTACATGGTGGAGCATTTTGAGTCGCTCGACACAGCCATATTCGGAATGCACTGCAACCGCCTGTACTGCCCACAAATCGAAGTTTCGGCCGGCTCGCTGGGCCATGGCCTTCCGATTGCCCTCGGCTTGGCACTGGGCGCAAGAAAGCAGAAGAAAAATTGGCGCACTTTCTGCATAACGGGCGACGGTGAGCTTAACGAGGGCACAAACTGGGAAGCATTTATGGCGGCATCCCACTATCAGCTTGGCAACCTGGTGTGCGTCATCGACAAAAACAAAGTCTCGATGACGGGCTTTACCAAGGACGTCATGAACATCGACCCGCTGGACGAAAGGCTGCGCGCATTTGGTTGGGACGTCAGGGAAATCAATGGCAACAATATGTACGAATGCTGCGAAGTGCTGCAAAACCTCCCCCCTGCGGAGCCTGAATATAGGAGGAAGCCCATCGCCATCATCATGCACACCGTAAAAGGCAAGGGCGTCGATTTCATGGAAAATGACTATAAATGGCATGGCGGGGGAATCGGCGACGAAGACCTCAAGCGCGCTCTCAAATCCGCAGAAGACACAAGGAGGGTCAGATAGATGTCAGTAAAATCAACCTTTAATTTTGACCAAATGTTATCAAACGCCCGAGAAGCCTACGGCGAGGAACTTTTCCGTATGGCGGAAGAGGGTCTGGATTTCGTATTCACATATACGGACAATGTCGCAGAATCAACCTCCGCCGGCAAGCTATTGAAAAAGTACCCTGAGCGTTGCTTCAACTTCGGCATCGCAGAGCCTAACCAAGTCGGCGCATCAGCGGGTATTGCGCTCTCCGGTCAGGTCGTTTTTGCGCAGGTGTTTGGCCCATTCCTGTCGCTTCGCGCCGCCGACCAAATCCATACGGACATAGCCTACAACGACGTGAACGTCCGCCTTATCGGCACTCACTCCGGCCTCACCGCCGCAGGCGGCCCGACGCATAACACCATTGCAGACTTGGCTCTGTACAGGGCAATTCCAAACCTCACGATTTGCGTTCCGGCTGATGCCGACCAGTGTTGCAAGATTATCCGCAAGTCCATGGATTTCCAAGGCCCGATGATTATCCGCATCGACCGCGGCGGTTCGCCGAATGTCTATGCATCGCCCGATTACGAATACGAAATCGGCAAGGCTATCGAGGTCGTCCCCGGCAAGGACCTCACAATCATCTCTTGCGGCTCGGCAGTTTATTGGTCGATGATGGGCGCAAAAATCCTCAAAGAAAAGCATGGCTTGGACGCACGCGTGGTCGATATGCACACTGTCAAGCCTCTCGACGTGGATATGATTGTAAAATGCGCCCGGGAGACCGGCAATGTCGTCACGGTAGAGGAGCACTCGATAAACGGCGGCCTCGGCGGCGCCGTCGCCGAAAGCCTCATGGAGGCGGGGTTTGACGGCAAGTTCAAGCGCATCGGCCTCCCTGACGAATTCGCCCTGCTGGGCGACCCAGACGAGGTCTACAAGCACTACAGAATGGACTCGCAGGGCATTGCAGACCAAATTGCAGAGCTTTTGGGCAAGAAGTAAGGAGGGCAACATGACAGAACCTATAAAAGAATTCTCGCTTGATTTATTTAGCTTAAAGGGCAAAGTCGCCATCATAACCGGAGGGAACACAAACCTTGGCATCGGCTATGCCTCCGCCCTTGCAAAAGCGGGCGCAGATTTGTTCATCCCGCATTTCACCGACGATGTGAAAGAGGTGAAGGAAAAAGTCGAGGCCGAAGGCCGGAGTATCAAATTTTTGCAGGGCGACCTCGTCGACAATAACTACGTTCGGGCTATTGTCAAGACATGCCTCGATGAATATGGCAAAATCGACATCCTCATCAACAATGCTGGAACGAACCATTTTGAGGACTTCCGCACCTTCCCAGACGAGAAGTTCAAGCAGGTCACCGACATCAACCTCAATGCCTGCTACTATCTCGGGCACGAGGTCGCAAAGGTCATGGCTGACAATGGCGGCGGCAAGATTATCAACATCGGTTCTGCATTGTCGTTCACGGGCGACGTGATGTGCCCCGGGTATGTCGTGGCGAAGCATGGCGTTATAGGGCTCACCCGCTATTTCGCCAACGACCTGGGCAAGTACAACATCCAGACTAATGCGCTGTGCCCGGGCTTTATCAAAACCGAAATTAATGCGGCGCTCAGCGACGACAAAGTGTTTTACGACAAAATCACAAACCGCATTCCGGCAGGCCGCTGGGGCACGCCGGAGGACTTGGTAGGCACGGCGGTGTTCTTGGCCAGCCGCGCGTCCGACTACCTAAACGGCTGGGCAATCAGCGTAGACGGCGGGTTTTCGACTACGCTGTAGATTCTGTCTTGCCTTGGGTGCCCACCGCATAACTTAGGTTCCTTAGCTTTTCGGTGGGCACTCCTCCTTGATTTGCGCAGTGACGGACGAGCGTGGAATATTGCACGTTTTACCCAACTACAGCCAATTCCTAATATTCACAACAGAGGCATCATATTCCAGTTTTGCGGCTTCTGCCAAGTCCAGTTTGAGGTAGTCAACAGCGATTCCAGCAGCCTCTTTGACTACCCTTATGCAGTTTGGCCTGTTGGCCGCATCTTTGTACGCATCGGGAAAAGCGTTTACGATTTCGCTGCAAAGCCCACTGTTTGCGATTTTCACAAAATCAGAGACGATGTTGTTGTAGCGCCGGTAATGCAGCTCTTTCAGCTCGGTTTTCTCTTTTGCGGACGAGGGGTCTTTTCTGCCGTGGGCTGCGCCATTTGCAAGAATTGCCGAGGTTAGCGCTCCACAGGTATAGCCCGCCCCTCCCGCACCGCTGCCAAATCCGGTTGCATAAGCAACCGCCTCCGCCGGAGCGTCTATAGCGCCGCTCCTGATCAGGGCCTCAAACACTGCCTCGGCGCAGTTCATCTTACGGTTTACCATGTTGTCTTCGGCATGCTCCATCGCCGCTCTCCTGACTGCATCCCAGTCCCTGTTCATTTCGTCCATCCTTTCTAGATATACGTTGCCAAAGGAGTCTTACCCTTTGGCAACCTTTGTATGCCACTCCAACTCGGCGACGGCTTTATTTGCCAAATCGGCAGCTTCCTCAAACCCGCCGGAAATTAAATAGGTTTCAATGTCTCTTAGCAGCTCCCCTATCTTTTTAGAACATTGCTTTTTGAGTTCATCAAGCACATTGCTTGCGGCATCGTAATCAAAACTATCACACGCTTGCGCAATGGCCGTCAACTTCTCCCTCAACAACTCCGGGTCATCATCAGCCGCATCGCAATTTGAGTACTCGTCCGGTGCAATCTTCTGCGCAAGCTCACTTACAAGCTCCTGCAATCCATTTAAGAATTGCTCCGTACGCGCCTTAATTATCTGCATATCGGTAGCTGCCGGATTCATTTTTTCCAAGGCATAGGCTTCTTCAGAAAGTTCTTTGCATCCTATATTATGCAGGGCGCTCTTCATTGCGTGGGCTTGGATCACGATGCTTTTTAATGCATCGTCATTGAGTTCTTGAACCTGTGCCAACGATTCCAAAGTCTTAACCGCCTTTTCGGCATCCAGCAAAAACGACCTCACCAGGTTCTGCATCGAGTCGTCTAGGCCCTCCACCTCAGAACCCTCAAGCCTCGCTGCCTCAATCACTTCTGGCGATTGCTTATCTTTTATGTAGTGTAGCAAGTGGTCGTTGAGAAGGGTGATGTCAATAGGCTTTGAAATGAACCCATCAAAACCTTTGCTCAAAAACATCTCTGAGGCACCTTTTATTGCATTGGCCGTCAGCGCCACAATCGGATAGCCATAACCCATGTCTCGTATGATCCGCACCGTCTCAAAGCCATCCATGCCGGGCATCATGTGATCCATGAATATGATATCATAAATCTCGCCCGCAGCGACTTTTTCAATGGCGGCATATCCGCTGCTTACAGTCTCCACGCTAATCTTGTACAACACCAAGAAGCCCTTAATCACGTACAAGTTCGACTCCACATCGTCAACCACCAAAACGCGCCCATAAGGCATCGGCTCGTTCTTGAGCTTTGCGATTTTGTCCAACGACCTCTGCGTCAGCTCAAGATTTTCCAAGCTCTCCACAACCTCTTTGCCCAAAACAGCGTTGCCCTGCCGCTTCTGCGGTATTTTCACGGTGAAGGAGCTGCCTCTGCCCTTCTTGCTTTTTACGCTGATTGAGCCTCGCATCATCTTAACCAGCGAATGCGTGATCGACATGCCAAGCCCAACGCCCTCAATTTGACGATTGTCTTCCACGTTAAACCGCTTGAAACCGCTATCAAACAATTTATCTATCTGTTCATCCGTCATGCCCCGCCCGCTGTCACTCACACATATAGTCATCACCACATCGTCGAATTCCGGCGCACTCTCCATGCTAAAAGACAAGCTTACCGTCCCCTCTAGCGTGTACTTAAACGCATTGGATAGCAAATTGTTCAGGATTTGCTTGATGCGAAGTTCATCACCTATCAATGACGACGGAAGCTCATCTTCCACTTTCAGGCTAAATTCAATCCTTTTGCTTCCAATGTTCATCAGGTTAAGCTGCACGGTGTCGACAATCAAGCTTACAAGCTCATATGCATTCGAAAAAATCTCCATCTTCTCGGCTTCTACTTTTGCGAGGTCGAGTATGTCGTCAATAAGCGAGCGCAGCATGCTGGCCGATCTATGAATGCGAGAAAACGCTTCTTCCATCTCCGGAGGGTTAACGCTCTTTTGCAATTGAATTTCGGCGATCCCAAGAACTGCGTTCAAAGGCGTACGAATTTCATGGCTCATTTTTGTGAGGAATTGTTTGTTCGCGCGATTGGCTGCCTGCTCATTATTTAGGGCATCTACCAACTCAGCAAGCAAAGCCTTCTCTTCGCGCAAGTCGCGAATATAGACGAGCAGGTAATCCCTATCTCCAATCTTAATGCGCTCCAGAATCTCCTCACAGGGTATGGGCGTGCCATCTGAGGTTTTATAATACCACTCATAGCGCACGCTGCCTCGTTCAAAGGCTAGTTTCAACAGCGAAGCGCATTTCTCGCACGAAAGGGTTCCGTCCGGCTGGTACTTAGGGAAAAAGGCTTCGGAGTTATCTATGAACTCCTGCTTGTTGGCTATGCCAAACAGCCTCTCTGCTTTCTGATTAATCTCCACGATTTTATATTCCTCGTTAAAAATACCGCAAACCATCGGCGACGAATCCAGCAGAGCCTGTGCCCTTTCCTTAACCGTGCGTTCAATTTCCTGAGCCCTTTTAAGCTCAGTCAAGTCTCTGGTGTATGACACGAGCATATCTTTGCCCGCACTGGTAACAAAGTGTTTGAAGATACACTCAGATGGCACCAGCGTGCCATCTTTCTTATGATGAAGCCACTCGAAACAGTGATATCCCACCTCATAAGTTTTGCTGACAACTTCGACGGCCATTATTTCCGTAGGCGTGCCGCAAGGCTGGAATTCCGGCGAAATGCTAAGAAGGTTATTAGTAATCAAGCTCACATCGTCAATCCCGAAAAACTCCTTTGCCTGCTCGCTTACAAAGGTGGGGTTGTTGCTGCTCTTATCCCACAGCGAAATAACATATGGGGACGCCTCAATCATGGCCTTGTTTATCTCATTAGCTTCTCGTACTTTTTCTTCTGCCGCCAGAGCTTTGCGCAAATCTTGCAGATATGCTATAAGCAAAGCGGCAGCCCTGAATTTGATTCGCACAATTGTGATATCCGTAGGCACCTCCTGTCCGCCTGCATCAAGGTGAACCCAACTAAATGTGGTACGTCCATCTACTTTTGCTTGATCAAAAAACATCCTAGCTTTTTCTTTTGATGATGCGCCACAGGGCTGGTACTTCGGAGAGAACAGAAGAAACTTCCCTCCAAAGGTTTCTAGGTACTCCTCCTTATCTTCAAACCCAAACATCATATGGGCCTGAAAATTACAATCTATAAGTTTCGTGTTCATATCAAATACGTTCACGGCTATTGGGGCGGCGTCTAATATGAGCTGAATGCGCTCGTATATTTTCCAATCGGCATCAAATTGCATATTTCCTTACCTTCCTCGCAAATCTGTGTCAGTGTGCATCACAGACTATCAGTTTGAATCATATATGAAGATGCAAATTTTGTCAACAAATGTGGGCGTCAGAAGCCGTTTTTATGCTTTTTTATGGTTGCTATTCAGTGCCGCCAAGAAAACCTAGTAGTAGGCACTGAATAATATTATGCTTTCGGAGGCCGCAGGCCAATTTTATATTTACATTGCCGGAATAAAGTCGTATAATACAGCTTGAATGAAGCACACTAAAATAAAATACATAAATAGGAGTGACAAGACATGGAAATGCCAAAATTTTTTCAAATCATGAGTGAGGAAACCCCAGCAGTATCCAAGGGCTTTTTTGACATGGCAGGCGCCATTCAAAAAGAAGGCGGGCTCGACGACAAAACCTTCCAGCTCGTTTACATCGCCATCAAGGCCGCAGGCGGAAGCGATGGGCTTGGCTCGGTTGTAGCCCATACGGTTATGGCAAAGCAGGCAGGCGCAACCCGCGAAGAAATCCGCGGCGCCATACTTGTTTCTTTGATGACAAACGGCCTGCAAGGCGTAGTCTCATGCCTCGAAGCGGCGCTCGACGCATACGACAAAGCGTAAGCAGGGGGGGCTCTTCCTCGTCAGCACTTGCCGCATTTGCCATAGTAGAACACGTGGTGCCTGCTGACCGTGGCTTTCAGCTCCGGCGCTATCTTGGCATACATTCCCTCGCAGCCTGAGTCGTGTGGAACGTCGATAATCGCTCCACACGACTCGCATATAAAATGGTCGTGGCGCACTGTTGTTGCGTCAAATCTTTCTTGTCCATTTATAGTCCCCAGACTGATTATCTCGCCTCTTTCGCGAAATTCGCTTAAATTGCGGTAGACCGTGGCAACGCCAATGTCTGGGTGCTCGCATTTTAGCTCGCTGTGAATCCACTCCGCCGTCGGGTGGCTGGTGGCGGACGCCAACTTTTCCATAATTGCTTCGCGTTTCCTGCTAAACCTTCTGCCCTTCATCTTGTGTCCTCTTCTCTTCCAAAATCGTCACTAAGTCGCCTATGCCCTTCCTTCCGAATAAAATGTCCGAATCATTAACGATTAGTGCCGGCACGCTCATTATGCTATGCTTGTCCCGCAATTCCGGAAAATACGTCAAATCTACCATGGCTGCCGTTATGTCCGGATTTAGAATACTCAACCTCTGGCATGCTTGGACCAAATCGGGGCACATAGTGCATGACAGGGATATTCCAATTTTCAAGTCAAATGTTGGGAGTTTTTTGATCCGAGCCTTCAGAGAATCTTCAATTGCCTGCCCCGGACCCACTATATTGTATATCGCAAGGATGAACGATTCCAGCTCATGCCCGCCCGGAACTGCGTTGAAGCTTGCGCCTGTATACTCGCCGCCGCTGTCCAATAGCGCCACCACCGGGTACATTGCCTCACCCAGCTTTGATTCAAGCTGCGCATTCTCCCCCTTATCAAATACCTGTACATCTACTTTGTCGGTGATTTCGGCAAATTGATTTAGGAATTGTCTGATTTTTTCCGAAAGCAGGTCATTTTTTTTCAGCACTGCCCTAATCCCTACTTTGCTTTGGCACCGCCCCATGACATATTTTATCTGTGCACGAGTGTCGTCTGTAAAGAAGTCCTCCGCAATCTCATGCCCAGGCTCTTCATGCTCAACCGCAATGCCAAGCTCTAATTTCTTCTCAGCTATATACCGCTCCGCACCCGTAGCTGCAATCGCCCCGTCTGACACGGCTGTGACCAATTGGCGCAGCCGTTTCGGCCTTATATCTCCGGCCGCCCAGACTCCCGGCTTATTCGTCTCCATCTCATCGCTTGCCAGGACATAGCCGAACCGATCCATTTCAATGTGGTTCTTGAGCATCTCGCTTATCGGCTCGTATCCCACAAAGACGAAAACGCCGAAGCTGCTGTCCCCCCGTCCCACATAATATGTCCAGGTTTCCTTTGTCTTGTTGTCTATGAACTTTGCCTCTTTAAGCACATTTGTGCCCCGGACATAGATGATTTCCGTATTGAATTTGACCTCTATTTTCTCGTGTGCCAAAACCCTGTCGGCAATGGTCTTTGAGCAGGTAAATTCCGGCTCCCGGGCAATAATCGTGACCTTGCGTGCAAAGCGCGTCAGGAAAATCGCTTCCTCCGCCGCAGCAAAACCCGCACCTATTACAAAAACTTCTTTCCCTGCGAAAAACGCACCGTCGCATGTGGCGCAGTAGCCAATGCCCCTTCCGGTAAACTCCGCCTCGCCTTCAAACCCCAGCTTGCGCGGCCTTGCGCCCGTCGCTATGATAATGCCGAGCGCCCGGTATGCCTCCCCCACCTTCGTGGTAAGCTCCTTTATGTCTCCTTCAAGCGCGACGCCCACAACATCGTCCGTCACAAACTCTACGCCAAAGCTGACAGCCTGCTTCTTCATCTCCGCAGTCAAAGCTTCGCCGCTGGTGGTAAGCAACCCCGGATAGTTGCGGACTTCTGCGGTAATCTTAATTTGCCCTCCTATGTCGGATTTCTCGATGACGAGAGTCCTTAACTTTGCCCGACCCGCATAAATGGCGGCGCTGAGCCCGGCGGGCCCAGCACCTACGATTATGAGGTCATACAGATTCGCTGTATTAATCATAATCGCTCTCCTTACAGCTTACCAACCAAGTCTAAACTGGGCTTTAGCGTTTCTGCGCCGGGCGTCCATTTTGCCGGGCAAACTTGGTCGCCATGTTTTGCTACAAATTGCGCCGCCTGCACCTTCCTGAGCAGCTCTTCGCTGTTTCTGCCAATGCTGTTGGAGTTGACCTCGTAAGAAACGATTTCCCCCTCCGGATTAACAATAAATGTCCCTCGCAGAGTGAGCCCCTCTTCAGCTATCAGCACGCCAAAGTCATTTGAGATAACATGGGTCGGGTCTGCCAGCATGGGGTAATTAATTTTTTTGATTGTGTCTGAGGCGTCGTGCCAAGCCTTGTGGGTGAAGTGCGTGTCGGTGGAGACGGAATATATCTCACAGCCAATGTCTTTAAAAGCGGCATAATTGTCTGCCAAATCTCCCAACTCGGTGGGGCATACGAATGTGAAGTCTGCCGGGTAAAAGAAAAATACTGACCAACTGCCCTTGATGCTTTCATTGCAAACGTCGATAAACTCGTTGTTATGATACGCCGTAGCTTTAAACTCGCCTACCTTTTTCCCGATTAGTGACATGTTGTATTCCTCCTAGAGTTTAATAACGATAATCATTATCGTTTAATGTTTATAAAATAGCATACGCTGGCTTTCTTTGTCAAGCGCATTTCTTTCGTCAATTCGCCAATTCTTTCCGTCATTTTGACAGCGCCCAATTGCGTGCCCCTCGATTCATGGCGTCAACCATATTTAATTTTGTAGTTGACAAACCGCTCGTTTCCGTGCATAATTACCAGAAACGACATGCGGCGGTGGCATATGGAATCGAAACAAAAGAAAATCACAACGCGCGAGCTTTGCTACATTGGGATATTCACGGCAGTCATAGCTGTTTGCGCTCAAATTACCATCCCTCAGCCCGGAGGTGTTTCGTTCACTTTGCAGGTCTGGGCAATTTCTTTGGCAGGGCTTGTGCTTGGGCCAAAAAATGGGACAGCAGCCGCAGTAATATACGTCCTGCTGGGTATATTCGGCGCACCTGTTTTTGCAAACTTATCAGGTGGTTTTGGCGTTATCATGCGACCTACGGGCGGGTTTATCCTTTCCTTTCCCGCTGTTGCCCTGCTTGCAGGGCTCGGGGAGCGCAAGGGCGGCATTGTTTGGGCCTTATTAGGACTTGCCGCAGGCAGCATAGTTAACTGGGCTGTTGGCTTATTCTGGTTTAACTGGATTACGGAGTTTGGGCTCCGCCTATCCTTTGTCTCCGCCGTCGCCCCCTTTATCCCCGTGGGCATTATCAGAACTGCCGTGCTGCCTATGATAAGCAAAAGCATTAAGGCTGCACTGAGGAAAGCGAAGGTACCAATATGAAATTGCGCCCCCATCATCTATTATGCACCCAAGGATACAGCGGCAAGGGCTACAGCGATGATTTCGTTGAAAACATGACCGCCATCACAACACATTTACGAAGCGACGCCGACGCCGCTGTCGATATTGTGTTCTTTACAGACGATATTTGCAAAAAATGCCCCCGCATGGTCAGCGACGGTTTGTGCAAAAACGACGCCAAGGTCAAGCTGTTTGACAAGAAGATATCCGACTACTTTGGTATTGAGGAAAAAACCTACATATACCAAGACATCATCGGCGAAATCAACGCTAAAATGACGCCCCGCATGATGGACGACATTTGCGGCGACTGTGAGTGGTATCCGATAAGCTCATGTAGAAAAGTCATACTGGACACCCACTAAGTTGGAGAATCACAATGCGAAGCTTTAACGAAAAATCTAAATCATCCTACAACCTTCCATCATTTCCCTGTTCCGGACGCATTTGCGAAGGAGGCCAATAGGGTGCTGAGGGGCGAGGGCCATATCTACATCGCCGACATTTATCTGCCCGCCGTAATCAGGGCGCTTATAAGCCCATTCGTGCCTATTTCAAGGGCGGGTGATGTCAGATTTTATTCGCCAAAAGAGATAGCCAGCATTTTTCAGAGGCATGGTTTCAAGGCCACAGGCACGAAGGTTGTTGGGTATGTTCAAATTATTGCATTGCAGAAAACTTGAATATGCACTCCCCCTGTGGTATCATGCTTGGAAGTATGGCAAAGCTGTTTTCAGTTCCGGAAAGGCTAGTTATGAGCAAAAGAAGAGCCAAAGTTTTGACTGTTGCGTTCGGCATTGCAGTCATAGCGGCAATCGTCTCGTTTTTTTCGATACGCATACCAGTGCCTCCCCTGCAAGTGGGATTTTTGTTTTATGGTGCGCCCACTGAGGACACCGCGCAATATTTCGAACAGCCTCTGATTTACAGTATGGACTTTTCTCGTATAAGCGTTGCCGATACCGTCCGCCTGAGTCATTTTGACCTGATTGTCATAGATGAGTCTGTCACTGCCTACCCCGGATTTTCTGACGCCGCTGACAAAATGCGCACATATATAGAAGGCGGCGGGAGGGTCGCCCTGACCGGAAGCGCCAGAAGGTTGCTGGAGCATATGAAGCCCGAGGCGGCGCACTTTGCACGCTATACCCCTGCGCAAGGAATCTCCTTGGATGGCGCAGATTCGCAATTTAGCCAATTAGGTCAAATTTTTGCGGATTATATGCACTACTTTGTAAGGTTTAGGGATTACGAGTACCTTAGAGACAGGCATGCGGGATATGCCCTGCAAATATCGCAGCATATAACCCCAATCGTTTACAGCGGCGACCGGAGCGGTGCTATAGCCGCAAAGCTAAAACTGGGGCAAGGCGCAATATTTTACTTTGGGGCGCTCTTGCCGGACAACATATTTACCACCTCATTTGACTTTGTCCCCCGCAATGGGCAGCTGCCCTATTTCAACAACACTGCGGCGGCGGCCAGCCATCTTCTCTGGAATGAACTGGCGTCCTCAATTTCCAAAGACGTGCGCGGCTTTACGGTAAGGCGTGTCTTTGGCTCACATGGCCGCCCCTCCATGGCGCACCAAACCCATTCCGAAGTGCTCTCTGCCTTAGGGCATGGCTACATGGAAATTTGGGCGGAAATGGCACAGAGGCACGGCCAAATCGCATCCTTTTCAATTGCCCTTGGCCGCTATGAATGGTTTTTGAGGTATGAATCCTTTGGTTACGCACTTAGAAACAGCGATGGTAGCTTCCAAAACGACAGAGCGGACGATTTTTATGCATGGGGCACGCATATCGTCCACGATGGGAGATGGTTAAACCTCGCCCGCTCCGATTCGCGCCTGAGCTTTTTTGACGACCCGCAAGAGGCGACGCGCTCCTTCCCCAGTGTAATCGATTTTAACGGCGATGGCATTCCCGACTTGATTTCCGGAAGCTCCGACGGTTTTTTCCACGTGTTCGAAGGCGTTTCAATGGAGCCTCGCTGGACAGTTGAGGCAAGGGGTCTGCTCCTCGGGCCTGATGGCGAACCGTTGTCCACTGGTGCGTTTTCCGCACCCTCATTTAGGCGTGACCCAATGCGCCGCGACATAATGGTCAGCGGCAGCTATAGCGGCAATGTCTATATATGGGAGTGGCACGGAGGTTTGCAGACCGGCGACTTGCTCATGGTCATTCCTCCGCCTGAGGGCGAAACCCTTTCCGCCCCCGACATCTCGGAATATGCGCACTATCTTACGGTGGGCTTTGCAAGCGGCAATATCTATATCTATGAATATCTCCTTCTTGATTTAGTCCCGCCATATAGGATTATCGAAACAGGCGAAAAAAACGCAGCCCCCCGGGCGTTTGACGCAAGCGGGAGTGAGCTTGTCGTCGGTACGCATAATGGCGACATACTTCATTACATCCGGGTTACCCATGATTTCGGCGAAGATTGGGAGCGGCGCGGCAATCTGCGGCAAAACGCATATGCAGGGCCGGACAACTTCAAGGGCATAGATGGAATAAACACGGGCAACAACGTCACGCCCCTCTTGGCTGACCTCAACGGGGACGGCCATCTGGATTTGGTCTGGGGGCTTTTGGAATACGGCGGCTTTTCAGTTTCAATGACTGACGATCTGTTCCCTTATAGGGCTGAGCTGATTGCGGCGCTCAAATCGCTCGAGGGCATGTTTGTCCCAATAAATCTCCACAGCTTTACGCACAACTACAAAACGCTTGAAGACGAGAGGCTCATGCTGGAAGCGGAACTTGCCGCTTTGAGGGCGTACGGAATTGAATCTCCCACAGGCGTAAACCAACATACGTGGTGGACTTCAGCGCAGTCCCATGGGCAGACGCTGTTTCTTCAGTTGGAAAAAGGATTCCTTTGGAACTTAGGTTTCAGGCCCAGCAATTCCCCCGCAAACCCATCCTACCGGGCTGAGTTCGGCATAATTTCGCCGTTTTACCTGCATGGGGAAAATGGGCGCCGTATGTTGCTGTACAACGCAAACTACCTGCATGACGGTTTCTGGGCGCCTGCCAGATACGATTTCCCCATAACCATCTATAGCAACCCTTGGAGAGGCGCACTGTACAACCACCAAGCATTGGAGGATTTCATTTTCAGGATTCGGGATGCACAGGAGGCTCATCTTTTCAACTTTGTCACAGAGACCCAACTTGTCAAGACCGTTGCGGCGGCGATGGCTACCGATGTGAGGATATACATGCGGCCTATGGATATTCTTTCGGACTTCCTCAGGAGGGCCATGGGCAGAACCCCAAGATTCGACCGATTTCTGGTCACAGAGCACAGCGACGCCTCCGCCCCCCTGTTTGAGGAAACATACGCAAACTCCATTGGAGTCAGAATTGAGCTTTGCAGCACGCTCCGCCCTTTTCTGGACACTGACTCCCCCGTGCGCTTTGCAACCGGCAATATATTCTACCTGACTTTGGCGGGCGGCGGGAACCGGGGAACACGCATCTGGACAAGGTATCAAAATGTGAGTCCGGCGACGCACCTCATGGCTGTCAATCTGCCTGCGGAGATAGTTCGCGACGGCAATATGATTACAGTCGAATTTCTGGAAGATGGGCTGCAGCAGATATTCCTATATTCGGAAAGCGGCGTAGACATTCAAAATGAAGCCTTTGAAGTGCGCAGTGTTAGCCAGCGCATCTATAGAATCAGCAAAACAGGCGACAGGGGCACTCTTGAGATACAAGTGTATTAGGAAAGAACAGGGGGAGGCTATATTCGTGAATAGTGCAGTTTTATTCTTGGAAAATGCGGCGAAAACACATGGGGGAAGAATTGCCCTAAAGTCAGAAAAAGGCGCTATGACATATGCACAGCTGCGCGACAGCTCGCACAGCGTAGGAACTGCTCTTTTGTCGTTGCAGCCAAAACTTGCAAGTACCATAAATCCTGTCCTCGTGCTTTTGGACAAGGGGATAGACACAGTCACCGCTTTCATGGGGGTACTTTACAGCGGGAACCCTTATGTCCCGCTGGATTACGAGATTCCCATAGCCCGGCTGGAAAAAATCTTGGATAATTTATCGCCAAAATTTATCATCACGGACGAAACCGCAAAATCCAAACTCGACGGCGCGCAGCTGGGAGGTGCGGAGGTTTTAATTTTCTCGGAGCTTGCGTCCGCAAAGCCGGACGGCGATAAAATTGACCATGCGGTAAGTCTGGTGCTCGACAGCGATCCTATATATGTCATGTACACATCGGGCTCTACGGGCGTGCCGAAAGGTGTCGTAATCCCTCATCGTGGCGTCATAGATTTTGCCCATTGGGTAAAAAACACATTTTGCATCACGCACGAATCAGTGATGGGAAACCAAGCCCCATTTTACTTTGACAACTCGGTATTTGACATATACGGCGCATTTTCCGCAGGCGCCGCGCTTGTTTTAATCCCAAATGTGCTATTTATTTACCCTGACAAAATCCCGGAGTATATAAACGAAAGCGGCATAACCTCCATTTTCTTTGTCCCGACCGTGATGATTAATATCGCCAACTCAGGCATTTTGTCCAAGGTTAAAATGCCTAATTTAAAATCTGTGATGTTTTGTGGAGAAATAATGCCCACCAAACAGCTCAACGTGTGGCGCAAAAACCATCCTGTGGCTCTCTACGCAAACCTCTACGGCCCGACCGAGATCACCGATGTATGCACCTACTACATCGTTGACAGGCCTTTTGACGACTCAGAGGCCCTGCCCATAGGCAAGCCATGCAAAAACATGGGGGCGCTCATCCTTACCGATGATAACCAATTGGCGCCGCCGGGTGAAACCGGAGAACTTTGCATCGTTGGAAGCGCACTTGCGCTTGGTTATTGGGGAGCTGATGAAATAACGAGAAAGGTTTTCGTCCGAAACCCCGTCAACACTAGCTTTGACGAACGGATGTACCGCACGGGCGATCTAGCTTTTTGGGGCGATGATGGCTTAATCCGCTTTGTGGGCCGAAAGGATTCGCAAATCAAATTGCGAGGAAACCGTATAGAGCTGGGAGACATCGAGGCTGCCGTCAAGAATATCGATTCGATTGAAAACGCCTGCATTTTATTTGACGAAGAAAAACAGGAGCTTGTCGCAGTCGTCGAATCGCAGGAGGCTATTACTATGCACAAGCTGAAACGTCAGCTATTGCAGCGGATCCCAAACTACATGCTCCCCTCCCGCCTTAAGGTCATGGAAAATCTGCCCCTCACTCCAAACAGAAAAATCAACCGTGTGGCCCTAAAGGAGATGATGAAAAATGGAGAATTTTGAATATATGGTGTGCGAAGCCGAAGTCGGAGACCTCTCAATGGTGTGCAAATGCGCCGAATCTATGTACGGCGAGCTTATGAACTACAACATGCCTTTTGTCATAAACCCTTCGAGGCTCCAAGAGATACTGGAAGCCCGGATACGCTCCAAAACGAGCGTGGTGTATGTCCTTAAAAATGCTGATGAAATTTCAGGCATCCTTGTTGGCCACATAGCAAAATTTGACGACCGCTACGTTCCGTCATACGGGAGCATGGTTGGCAAAATCACAGAACTGTACCTTGCCCCGAAATTGCGGAGCCGGGATATTGCAGGGGCTTTGCTCCAAAAAGCGGAAGAATGGTTCCGCGCCAAGGACGTCAAGTATGTAGAGGCAGATATTTTGATTGGAAATGTGCTGTCTGAGCGTTTTTTTTCGAAGATGGGGTTTCTTTTTTTAAGCCGGGTGGTGTATAAGGAGATATGAGCAGGAAAAAGAAAAAAACTGCGGGGCAGGCCATAACTTTTTTAACTATTTTAATCATAATGTTCCTATTTCTTGACCTGTACCTAAGAACGGTCAACCCTGTTGGACATTCCGTCTTCTTTCGCAAAAATGACTTTGAAATAACCGTAGCCTTGCATGAAACGTCGGAGTTTGACCGGGTGTTTTATGGAAATTCGGCAGTGGTCTCCGCTTTCAGGGAAAACGACAGCTCTAGCGGCTATGTTGAGCTTGGGTTGCTTTTGGGCACAGTCTCCGATTTGCAGGCAATGCTCGAAAGAGGGTATGTTACTGTAAGCGAGAGCATCGTCCTCGGACTGAATATTTTCGTGCTTATGGACGATTTGCCTACCGACCCGAGCTACATTTGGCACAGGAGGGCGTGGGAACCATACCTGTTTTTTTACCGGGATAGAATCTGGAATTTTTTCACAAATACTTTTGACGGCTTTCTAAACGGCATTTTTTCGATACGCCGTTTCACAAATTTGCAAAAATACCTTTACTTCGGCTCTATGTCAGACCTGGAACTGGATGAGCGGCTGGCTGATTTCGAAGAGAGATTCTGGGGGCTCCCCCTTTATGCCTTTGAAAAAAACCTGGCGGCGCTTGAATGGCTCATAGAATTTTGCCAAACGCACGATATTCGCCTGCGCATTTTATGGATGCCATATAACCCCCACAGCCCAAAGCCGGAAATCTATGAAAAAGTAATGGTTGAGGCAAATGCCATTTTTGAGGCTCATGGCGTCGAGGTAAAGGACTGGACTCATGCATTTGCCAGAGAAAATTTTTACGACACGGGGCACTTCAACGATGAAGTAGGCGCAGGCAATTTTACAAGGGAGATTGACGCATGGCTAGGAAAATAATACATACGTTGCTTATAGCAGCCCTCTACTTGCTCATGATTCTCTTGATTATCATCTTTTCGGGCGGCGACGCCACGTTTATTTATGAAGGGTTTTAGGAGAAATGCGCTTATGGAAATTTCAAAAGAAATATATGATTATATCGTCAAGGAGTACAATATTGAAGTTGACGAGGATTTCACGGCGGATGTGAACCTATTTGACTACGGTTACGTCGATTCGCTGGACGCAATGGCGATTATCGCTTACATAGAGACCAATTTCGGCATTGAGGTTACCCAGCGCGACCTGATGCTGCACCCCATGAACACCATTAATGAATTAGCGGCATTTGTAAGCTCTAAAACAGGTACATAACATGTGGTTTTTGCAAGCGGGCACATTTGTCGGAATCTCTCTGATATGCTTGGCAATGCTTCTGACGGGCCGCCTGCGTTTTTTGGATGCTAAAAAACGAATGCTCCTGTTAGCGCTCATGTGCACAGCGTTTGTCGCCTGGGTCAGTTTAAGGCTTCTGCTTTTCTACTTAGCCTATATCATGGCAGTGTTTTGCATTTCCCGAATAAGGCCTGAGGGCCGGTATATAAAAAATATGGCGTTTGTTTTTAGCGTTATTCTTTGTGCGGCTCCCTTGTTTTTTGTGCGCCTTTGGCAGCCTGGGCAGGCCATCGTGATTATTGGGCTTGCTTTTGCCGTGCTCCGAAGTATCGACGCCATATTTTACACGCACTATACTGACGAAAAGCTGCGCTTCGTGGTCTTTTTTAACTACATGATGTTCATTCCAACTTTTACGGCGGGGCCGGTTTTTCGCTACCGCGATTTTGACAAGGCGGCGAAGTCCATTGCCCCCGTCGCCATCACAGACTTTGCCGAGGCTTTTAAGCGGATAGTGCGAGGGCTGCTGAAATCAATAGTGGTCGCCCAAATCCTTATGCAGATATTTGCGCATTTTTCACAGGGGGACACACCGTACACTGCGCCTGTCAGCGTGCTGCTGGTTGTGTGCAGTTACTTGATTTTGTTTTTTGACTTATCAGGATATGCCGATATTGCGATTGCTTTTGGCCGCCTTTGCGGGTTTACCGTCCCCGAGAACTTCAAAAAACCTTGGAGATCGGCCAGCTTCACGCAGTTCTGGAGGAGCTGGCACTCTACGGTGAGCGATTGGATTCGCGAGCACGTCCATGTCGTCCTGCACAATAAGCAAATGAATAAGCCAAAAGCCGCCTTTGCCGCCATGGTTGTAATGGTGGTTATGGCGTTGTGGCATGGCTTTAACTTTCCTACGTTAATTATGGGGGCTTATCTGGGAACTCTGCTGGCTCTGGAAAACCTCTTGGGTCTGACCTCGCCTAAAAAAAAGTGGACGCCCGTACGAGTGCTACGGTGTTTCGCCGTAAATTTTTTGTTCGGCGTCAACACTTTACTGTTCGTCACAGATTTTCAAAATGCTATAGACATCGTGTCGGGGCTTTTCAGGGTATAGCGGCAGCTCCAAAAAACTTGACTCTATTGGACATTTTGCGATATAATCCCTACACGTCATGCAGGGGTTGGTCTGCTTAGCTGCGTTTTTGATGCGATTATCGCCGGTATCGGGAGGTACTTAATGAAAAAAGGGAAAAAGCTGCTGGTAATTGTTGCACTCGTAACCACTGCCGTTGTCGTCGTGTTGTTGACGGCCGCTATGTTATCTTCGGCTCGGGTGCTTATCCCCCCTTTGAAAGTGGGCTTCCTCTTTTCCGTCGAGCCAGTTGAGACCATTGCGCAATTTCTGGAACAGCCTTTAATTTATAACATGGAATTTACCAGGGTCGATGCTGAGAATTCCCCTGACTTGAGTGAGTTTGACCTGGTGATTGTGGACGCTTCGGTTGTACGTTCACATTATTTTTATGAAACCGCAAACAACTTGCGCAATTACGTCGAGAGCGGCGGCAGGATTGCCTTGTCGGGCCGCTCGAGGCGGATTATAGAGGCATTAAAGCCGGAGGCAGCCTCCTTTGAGCCTTACACCGCGGCCCAGAGGGTGTTTGTTGATGAAAGCAACGCTCAATTCGGGCGTATAGGGCAGATTTTTGCGGATTATATGCACCAGTTCGTGCGGTTTAGGTTTTTTGAAATCTACAATCAGCAGCAGGCGGGCTACACAATATCGCTCTCGCCGCTTATCACCCCCATTGTCTACAACCAAGAAAGGACTGCGGCGGTGGCCGCCATGCTAAGCCTCGGCGGCGGTGAAATATATTTTTTTGGCGCACTTTTGCCTGACAGCCTATTTACAACCTCGTTTGACTTCATACCCGCCGAAGGGGAAGCGCCCTATTTTATAAATACGACGGCTGCGGCCGAGCATCTGCTCTGGAACGAGCTTGCCGCAGTAATCTCCAGGGACGTGATGGGTTTTAGCATGTGGCGCATCTTTGGCCCGCATGGACGGCCGACTATTGCGCACCAAGGCCATTCTGAGGTTCTGGATGGCTTTGCCCGGGGGCATATGGAAATTTGGGCCGAACTCGCTCAGAGGCATGGTCAAATTGCGTCGTTTTCCTTGGCGTATGGGCTATTTGACTGGTCTGTCAGGTATGAGTCTTTCGGATATTCGCTCGGAAACAGCGACGGCAGCTTTCAAAACGACAGAACAACGGATTTCTACTCATGGGGCACGAATATTGTGTATAATGGAAGGTGGCTAAATTTGGCTCCGGCTGAGCAGCTGCTCAGCTTTTCGGCAGAACCGCAGGAGGCGACGCGCTCTTTCCCGGCTGTGGTGGACTTCTCCGGCGATGGCATAAAAGACTTGATTTCAGGCAGTTCAGATGGCTATTTCCATGTGTTTCGCAGCGCTTCTGTACAGCCCCGCTGGGTTGTTAACAGCGAAGGCCCCTTGACAGACCGCAATGGCAGCCCTATGTCCGTCGGCGCCTTTTCAGCACCAACTTTTCACGTAAATGAAATGGGCGGCGGCTTCATGGTCAGCGGGAGCTATGACGGGCGTCTGCACATATGGGACTGGTACGGCGGACTAAGCTTTGGGGATGAGCCTACGGTAATATCGCCGCCTCCCGGCGAAACGCTGTCGGCGCCTGACATTGTTGACTTTAACGGCGATGGGGTTTTGGATATAATTGTCGGGTTTGCGAGCGGGAATATTTATCTGCTTGACGGCGCATCGGGGTTCACTCCGCAGAGGCTTTTGGAAACAGGCTTCGAAAATGCCGCGCCTCGCGCAATTGACCTAACTGGCGATGGTTTGCTTGATTTGGTTGTCGGCACTCATCTGGGCGACCTTAGAAAATTCTATAATTTAGGCGGAATCTTTGAATTTGGAGGTTCGTTGCAGGAAAGATATGGCGCAGGTGCAATTAACTTCAGAAATCCTGATGGTATAAACAGCGGCAACAACATAACCCCTCTGTTCGTTGACTTGGATGGGGACGGGGTTTTGGATTTGGTCTGGGGGCTTTTGGAATACGGCAGGTTTGCCGTCGCCTTGGACGATGAGTTTTTCCCATACAGGGAGAAGCTCCTTGAAACACTTAGGACACTTGAGGAAATGTTTGTTCCGGTGATACTGCACAGCTATACGCATATCTACAAATCCATAGAAGACGAAAGGGCTTCGCTGGAAGCCGAACTCGGCGCCTTTAGGGCTTTCGGCATAAACTTGCCGACCGGAGTAAACCAGCACACCTTTAGAACTTCAAACCTGTCTCATGGGCAAACCCTGTATTTGCAAGCAGAACTGGGCTTTTTGTGGAACAGCGGTTTCAGGCCTAGCAATTCCCCGGCGTCACCTTCGCAAAACACCGAATATGCAATCATAACCCCATTTTATTTCACTGGCGAAAATGGCCATCGCATGTTACTGTATAATGCAAACTTTTTGTATGATAGATTTGCAGCTTCCATACGCTACAACTTGCCCATAACGATTTACAGGCACACCTGGCGTCAGGCTTTGTACGACCTCCCGAGTTTGGAGGACTTCATATTTCAGACTAGGAACATTCAAGAGGCGGCTCTATACAATTTTGTGACCGAACTGCAAATGTTCAAGTCCATTGCTGCGGCAAAAGCCACCGATGTTAGGGTATATGCCCGCCCGGCGGACTTGGCATTAGAGTCCTTGCGGCAAGCTGTGGGGCTGCCTGTCAGGCTTGACCGATTCCTTGTGATTGAGCATACAGACCAGTCCGCCCCACTATTTGACGAGGTATATGCGGACTCCGTAGGCGTCAGGATTGAGCTTGGGCATATGGCTCACCCGCATTTGGACACGGATTCCCCGGTGCGTTGGGCAAATGGAAATGCTTTTTACCTCACGCTTTCCGGCGGCGGGAGCCAAGGCACCCATATTTGGACAAGGCCGCGCGGGCTTATGCCCAGGACACACCTGGTGGCAGTCAATTTGCCTGCGGAGATTGAAGGTGGCAATGGCGTGTTCACTGTCGAATTCTTAGAAGATGGGTTGCAGCAAATTTTCGTGCATTCTGCCTATGCGATAGCATTTGAAGGCGAAGGCTTTGAACTCAGGAGGGTTTCCGACCGCGTCTCAAGACTCAGCAAAACCGGACCAAGGAGCACTATTACCATATCTGCGCTTCCGGGCACATTTTGGGTTTTCCAAGAAGAGATAATGCCCATCCGAGTCGCAATAGACAGGCAAGATGTGATTTTTGATGACCAAGACCCCGTAATCATTGATGGAAGGACGCTCATTCCTGTCCGGGGTGTGTTTGAAGCGTTGGGGTTTGATGTGAATTGGGATGGCGATGAACAGCGCGTCACCTTGCTGAGGGACGACCATATAGTCAAGCTGCATGCAGACAGCGGCGTGTTTACTACTAATGGGGTTACATACAATCTTGATGTACCCGCACAAATAATAGGCGGCAGGACAATGCTGCCTTTGCGGGCTGTGCTTGAAAGCTTGGGCTATTCGCTGCATTGGGATTCCGGCGCACAGACGGTGTTCATCACTACATAGATGCACCACATTCGAAAAGGAAGGGGAATGCTTTATGTCGTCAGACAAGCTGTCCATAATAAAAACTGCAATCATTTCAGCCGCAATCATTATCGCTTCTTTAATTCTCGCATCGGCGCTAAGAGATTTTGGCTGGGCGCTGAGGGATGTCGCTTCGGCACTGAGAGATGGCATCAGCGCCTTCCGCTTACTGACTTAGCTGCTATCGAAAATGCAAGGGATGAGGTAACAATATGAAAAATGAACCCGTATACAGCAGAGCCGTTGCGCTGATACTGGCCGCTTTTATTCTTATCAGCATAATAGGCGCCGTGTTAACCCGCCGCGCCTCAGCAAACTATGAAGCTGTGCAAGGGCCGATCATTTACGGCGAGGAGGCCTTCCACGTGATAGTCACAAGCGGCGAGCCGGAAGGCGTTGCGGCAGCGCTTGCGGCGGCAAGGAATGGCATGAGGACGCTCATGATAGAAAAGGGCGACGCACTAGGCGGCCTAATGACCCTAGGCAAACTCAACATCATCGACAATAGCTATTTGGGCCGCTCCCTGCTTACAAGGGGCATTTTCATGGAGTTTTATAATGCGGTCGGAGACGCTTTTGAAATCCAAGAAGCAAAAGACTGGTTTATGGACACATCTTTGGCCGAACCTAACCTGACTGTTATGATGAACACTGAAATCATCGGCCCAATCATGTATGGCAATACCATTGTGGGGCTTGAAATCAGGGAAATTGGCAGTGACACAATCGAGATTGTCCGTAGCCTCGCCGTTATCGATGCAACCGTAGATGGCGATATCGCCGCAGCCGCCGGAGCCCCTTATACATGGGGCGGCGAAGATCACGGAGCTCATGGGCTGATGCAGGGCGTCACACTGGTTTTTGAGGTTTCAGGCGTTGACTGGAATACGGTCGTCAATCATTTCAGACATGACGGCAGCCCTATAACAGGCGCCGATGCGAGGCGGGCTTGGGGTTTTGCCGATGAGGCCAGGCACTATGTTTCCGTTGACGGCAACATGCGTTTTAGAGGGCCAAACTTTGCGAGGCAGGACAATGGTAATGTATTGCTCAATGCTTTGATTATTTTTGGCGTGGACGCCCTTGACCCCGAATCCCTGGCAGAGGGGATTGAAAGGGGCCTAAGCGAAATCCCACATGTTATCTACTTCATGCAAAACAACTTCATTGGATTTGAAAACGCCGCCTTCGCCGGACATGCATCGCGCCTGTATGTCAGGGAGACTAGGCATTTCGTCGGGGAGTACAGGCTCACGATAACAGACCTTCTGGAAAATCGCGATCATTGGGACAGAATTGGGCATGGGCGCTACCCTGTCGACCTTCAGCCTACCGGCCCATATGACTTAGGGATAATAGTCGGCGTCCCCTATATTTTCAGCATCCCATTTCGCAGCTTAGTCCCCCTGGAGGTTGAGCAGCTGCTCATTGTCGGCCGCAGCGCTTCGTTTGACTCCCTGCCTCACGGCAGTACTCGGGTCATCCCTATTGGCATGGTGTCCGGAGAAGCTGCTGGAACTGCCGTCGCATATGTCGTAAACAACAACGTAAGCTTCAGGCAGATGTCTCAATCCCCACGGTCTATCCGGTGGCTTCAAAACCAATTGCGGAGGCAAGGCGCTTATTTGGTCGAATTCGAACCACCCCGGAAGTCCGTCATGGATCACTGGGCATACCCTGAGATGGTCGTGATGAGGAAGCTTAGCCTGGCTCTTGGCGGCTACTTCAATGACTATGGCTTGGACAACGAAGCCACCAGCCGATGGCCTTTGCAAAATAGGTTCAACCACATGATTAGGGTAATAAACGAGCGGACGGCATACCGGGGAGAGCACCAAATTCCGGCACGCATTATCCATCTGAATACGGATGATATCACAGTAGGCAAGCTGTTCAAAGTCGCCGCAGAGGGCGCATCGCTTGGCGATTGGGGGCAACTCAGGGCGAGGGGCATTGCATACGGCGAGCCGCTGGAATTCACAAATGCCGCATCGGCACGGGCATATCTTGTCGAGCGCGGCGTCTTAAATGCGTCAAATCAAGTCTATTTCCAAGATGCCGGGGCGACAGCCACTATTGGCCAGATTATGAGCATCCTGGGCAATCTTTATAATGTCCTGATGGGCTGATTAGAGCCTGTGGTCAATGGCTGTTTTCAAAATTTTTGATAATTTAAATGGAGGATATTCATGGCTAATGCAATTTTTAATGTGCCTGCACCAATCAACGAACCTGTTCTGACCTATGCGCCGGGGACGCCGGAGCGTGCTGAGATGAAGACGCAGCTGGATGAGCTATCAGCAGCGGTCATCACAATACCCCTGATTATCGGGGGCAAGGAAATACATACCGCCACCAAGGCTCAGGTTGTAATGCCCCATGACCACGGCCATGTGCTGGCTAATTATTCCGTGGCGGGGGAGCAGGAACTCAAAGCGGCTGTCAATGCCGCCGTGGACGCAAAGAAAAGCTGGGAAATGCTCCCTTGGGAGCACAGGGCTGCCATATTCCTAAAAGCCGCCGCACTGCTTGCCGGCCCTTGGAGGCAGCGCCTCAATGCAGCCACGATGCTGGGGCAGAGCAAGACGGCCTATCAGGCCGAAATAGACTCTGCCTGCGAATTGGTGGATTTTCTCAAATTCAACGTCCACTTTGCACAGGAAATTTACGGAAGCCAGCCAATCAGCCCAGGGCCTGCTTGGAACAGGATGGAATATCGCCCACTCTCGGGCTTTGTAATGGCGATTAGCCCATTTAATTTCACTGCCATAGGAGGCAACCTCGCCACGGCCCCGGCTATTATGGGCAATACCGTGGTTTGGAAGCCTGCGTCTACAGCTGTGCTGTCAAACTACTTTATCTACCAAATACTGCGTGAGGCCGGGCTGCCTGATGGGGTCATTAACTTCGTTCCCTGCAAGGGCAAGGATGTAAGCGAGCATGTAATGAAAGACCCGCGCATGGCTGGGTTTCATTTCACCGGTTCGACCGATGTGTTCAGCGATGTTTGGCGACTGGTTGGCGAAAATATACACACATACGAAAACTACCCCCGTTTAGTCGGCGAAACCGGAGGCAAGGACTTTATTTTTGCGCATAGCTCAGCGCAAATTGACCCGCTTGTCACAGCAATGGTCGAGGGGGCCTTTGAATATCAGGGGCAGAAATGTTCTGCGGCGTCAAGGGTGTATATACCCGAAAGCCTATGGCCTGATGTAAAGTCAAGCCTGCTGGAGGCGATAAAGGCCATCAGGACTGGCGACATCAGGGACTTCCGCAATTTCTTGGGTGCTATTATAGACGAGGCGTCCTTTAAGTCCATCGCCAAATACATAGATTATGCAAAAGCTTCTCCGGATGCTGAAGTCCTCTGCGGCGATTACGACAGCTCAAAGGGCTGGTTTGTCCACCCGACGGTAATCCTTGCAAAAACACCGGATTTCAAAACGATGAAAGAGGAAATATTCGGCCCGGTCTTGACGGTATATGTATATCCCGACGGTAAGTTTGACGAAACTCTGGAAAGCTGCCGCACAGTTACGCCATACGCCCTTACGGGAGCGATTTTCTCTCAGGACAGGGACGTCCTTGCAAAGATGGAGCGGGAGCTTGCCGACTCAGCGGGCAACTTCTACATCAACGACAAGCCGACCGGCGCAGTGGTAGGCCAGCAGCCTTTCGGCGGCGGCAGGGCCTCAGGCACCAACGACAAGGCGGGCAGCATACTGAATTTGCTGCGCTGGACAAGCCCGCGCTCGATAAAAGAGACATTCACCCCGCGCAATGTGGTTTCACACCCCTTTATGGCGGATGAATGATTAGTGCGCCATTGCGTGAGGGCATGCCGCTCCGCAGCCGCCTCCGCTTGCGCATGCGGGGATTGGATCGCCGCCGCCCTTTATAAATGCCGGGGCTGTGCTGTAGACGGTCTTTAGGTCTGTCGTCCCACAGTCCGGGCAGGGTATGCGGCGCTCTGTTTTGTCCGCCATAGAAGCCATGATGTTGTATTCCTCATCGCAGTTTGCGCAATATAGGTCATAAAACGGCATATCGGTTCCCTCCAAATTTTGGTTTGTTAATTTGTACGTGTATTATTTTCGATTATAGCATTTCGCTTACGAAAATGGAAGAGCAATTTGCTCAGCGCATCATCCAGCGATGTTACTGTGGTTACAGTTCTTCACACGTCGCTTGCCAACCGCCCGAAATGGTCAATTTACTTTTCTGCTCGTGCAGAAAAGTGACCCGCCGGAGGCCGTTCCCCGCCGGAGGCCAAACCCCATTAGCACTATTTAAAGAAGCGTCGATATACTGGATTCTGCGACTGCGCGCTTAAATGACGCAAGAGGCACTGGACCGTTACCATCATATCTCCCACATTTGTAAATCTCAAAAATTCGACCTTGACACATAACGCTGTAACGAATATAATTATACAGTGTTTGCTTTTGTATTTTAACTGGAGCGTCAGCGAAATCAGCAAGGAGCGCATTTGGCATGAAAGATTATTACGAAGCAGAAGAAGTCGCAAAACTATGGGACATTTCTATGAGGCAGGTTCAATATCTTTGCAAGCATGGACGCATTGACGGTGCGATAAAATTTGGAGGCTCATGGGCGATTCCCAAAAGCACGAAAAAGCCAACGCGCACAGTGCCGGTAAAGCCGGGGCGCAAGCCGAAAACTGAAAAAGATATACCTGAAAACTCAGAAAATTAAACGACTAACACAGAGCGAGGGAGCACCCCCCATAATTCATTTTCCTCATATTCAGCGACATACATTCTTTCACAATCGTTTTCACTATGTTTCATGCCCGCTTTTTCGTAAACTCGGCAAGCTTGCGGATTGTCCTTATCTGTGAGAACAAAACTTTCGCAAAAGCCCTTATCTCTCGCCCAATCTACGGCATATTGGACAAGTTGACCACCGTAGCCCTTATTTTGATAAGCTGAATGAATGTCAACCGAGTATATGAAAAATTGTGGAGTTTTGCCATCCATACGAGTCAGGGAGTATCCGTAAATTAAGCCAATTACTTTATCACCGAGTTTTGCTACGATAGCGATGTTTTGTTTTTCGGATAAGAATAATTTGATTTGCTCATGGTTACATTCCATAAACCATTCAATAATTTCCTTGATGGAGGAAATATCCTTTTCTTGTAACATTTCAAATGTAGGATTCATAGTTTCACTTCTCCTTAGGGCGTGTTTGAAAATCATCACATTCGTCAAAATGCCCTATTTTCTGACATATTTCGTTGTTTCCCCTTCTTGAACCTCTCCCGCATCAATTATTTTCGGAACAGGCAATTTTCTATCAAGCCGTTCGAGCAATTTATGCTCATGCTTGGACGAACGGCTTGTTTTTTCAATTTTCAAAACCATTTTCTCAAACAATAACACTGTTGAAACGGACATTCCTATGTCATCGCAGCTCCAAGGCAAGCCTCCTTGTCGGGAAATATTGCTAAGGCTAATTAAGTATACCACTACAGCACGAACAACTCAATATGCATATTGCCGAAGTCTGCATGGTGGAGCTGTGCGCCACAAAGCGCCCACCAATAAGCGATGGGCGCTTGTCCAAATCTGCATCATCTTTCCATCGAAGCTGATGCACCATCGGAGATAGTTTCAACGCAGTACCCGGCATGACCGCATTTTTCGCAGGTCAGCCATCTTGCTTTTTGCGTGCCACTTGTATTGATGACCTTTCCAAACGGTGGCTTGAAAACGCTGTTGCACTCCGCACAGATAAATGCCGAATCTTTGAAGTGTTGTTTAGCCAACAATACGCCGACAGGGATTGTGAGCAGAAAACATAGCACAAACGGCAGCCACGGGCCGCCCACTATCCACCAGACCAATGCGGAATATTGGGGAATGGATATTATACATGCCTTTACAAGTAAGCTTCTGAATTTCTTGCGTACCTTCTTGTTCTTTTCCATCATATTTTCTATGTCAATGATTGAATTTTCCGGGATTGTGGTCATGTCGCCGATATGGCCTTTGATAACTTTGATTATGTCAAGCTGGCTCTGCCGCTCTTTGATTTCATCGCCAATCTGCCTTGCTTGTTCGTCAAGCAAAAGCGACAAAACCTTTCCCGGCAACTCGCTTTCCAAAATGCCGCAAATCAGATTGAGTGAAAGACCGATAGCTTTTAACGTGCAGATAAGCCGTAATTTAGTTAGATCTCCGTCAGTATACAGCCGCCTGCCGCCTTCGGTCAAATCGCTTGGGTGCAGAAGTCCTTTCGTATCGTAAAACTGAACCGTCCTGACCGTGACATTACAAAGCTTTGCCATTTCCCCGGTAGTGTATTTTGACATAGATTGTCACCTCCTTTCCCTGAGTGTAGAGCATCACGTTACGTCGCGAGCAATAGGTTACGTTAGGTGATTTTCAGAGAATCCCCAAAAAAAGTTGATTATTTGACGATTTTGCCGTCTGTCTGCAACCCCTGCGCTGTTACACTTCACAGGGTAGCCCGGAATGGGCTGTTTGCTACGCTTTTTTCTCGTATGTAGGGCGACAAGACCCGTTCTAGCGGAAAAAGCGTAGTAAATTGACCATTTCGGGCGGTTAGCAAGCGACGTGTGAACTGTAATCCCTGCGCTTTCATGTGATATCAAAAACATTTGTTTTGCTATTGACAAACCCTCCGGACAGCAATATAATACTATCAACTGAGCGTCGCCCATAAAATCAACTCATTATGAAATTGGAGAGACATAAAATGAATCATAATATCATCGGCGGCAGCTTCCCCGTACTTATTTGCCAACTGAACAAGGGCGAAAAAATGGTGACTCAAAGGGGGGGCATGTCCTGGCGCACGGCAGATATCGAAATGGAGACCAACACAACCGGCGGAGTTTTGAAGGGCTTAAAGCGTTCACTCGCCGGGGGCAGCATATTTCTCAACCACTACACAGCATACAGCGACAATCAAGAAATCGCATTTGGACTCAGCTTCCCTGGCGAGATTAAAACATTTGAACTATCGGGAGGCAAAGAAATCGTCGCCCAAAAAAATGCCTTTATAGCATGTACCGAAAATATAGATATCGACATATTTTTCAACAGAAAGCTGGGTGCAGGACTCTTCGCCAACGAAGGCTTCATCCTAGAGCGTCTGAGCGGCGAAGGGATTGTATTTATTGAAATAGACGGCAGCTCAAAGGAATACAATTTGGCACCGGGGGAAAAGCTGGTGATTGACTGCGGATACTTGGCGGCAATGGAACCAACAGTCACCTTCAGCATCGAGACAGTAAAGGGCCTTAAAAACATCGCATTCGGCGGCGAGGGGCTGTTTTTGGGCAACCTCACGGGTCCAGGCAAAGTCTGGTTGCAAACCTTGCCCGTGACGGGCTTGGAGAGGATGCTGGACTCCACAAGCAAGTGACTTTAGGAATATCACAGCTATGCGAAGAAGACTGCTTGGCATAATTGAAAAAAAGAAAGACTCGGTTATTAAACTTGTGGCGCCAAAAATAGTGACGGCGCTGGCCAATATCGTCCGTATGGGCCCGCGCATGATTTTCCGCTCAACAGTAGAGCTTATGCGCGCAAATCTGATAACCAGAATTTTGTCATGCGTATCCCTGCTGGTCATTGATTTAATCGACCTGCTGCGCAAGCGGATATCAGTGCCGCAGTTCATAAAAAACGTAACCCTGTCCTCCCTGCTTATTGTAAGCGGGACAGTCGGCTGGAACTTCGGTAGCCGTTGGATAGTCTTAGAGTTCCTAGGTGGCTTCGTTGACATAGCCGGCGGCATACTCGGCGCTGGAATATTGAGTTTTGCCTCCAACTTGATTCTGGACAAAGTTGGGGGCAAGCTTGTCGAGAGCGACGCTCAGAAGATGTGGAAGATACTCGCCCCCCATATTGATTCGCTGCCGGAGGAAGAGCGTGCTGGCGTTCGCGAGCAAGTGACATGCGCGTGCCTGAAGAGAATGTACGCAAGCGAGGACAGAGAGGCTTTTGCCGTGGAGCTCGTAAAGAAGCTCGAGTCGTGCGAAAAAGCGGGCGGCCGCCTGCGGGCGGAGTGCTATAGCTATAACAAGAAATCTTGATTAAAGAACCCTCGCTGTTTCCCACTCCTTACGATGTCACTACTGAGAAGTGGTGCGGTTGATATGGATAGGTCCTAAAGTTTCAAGAATCGTTCCGATGGTTTGTATCATAAACACCTCCGAGATTGCGAATAGCTACACCACGGTCAAGAAAAAAGAAATAAACAACTTGTTCTTTGACCCGCTTTTTGGTTATGCGCTCCAAAGCGTGTGCATACGCCGCCAGCTGCGGCGCATATTGCCTCGCTTTTTCGTCGACCGTCTCGTCCGTTACATAATCAGTTTTGAAATCAACAACCGTTAGTTCACCGCCTTCTTCAAAAAAACAGTCGATGACGCCTTGAAACAGGATCTCGTCGTCACCCCCACCTTGAAAAAAATGCTCAGCAGGGTATAGCAGGGAAAACTTGAATTCCCGCCATACCTCTCCTGTCGTCACCACACGCTTGCCGATGTCTGATTCCAGGAAGCGTGTGATTTTTTGCATATCGATGCTGTCGGCCTGCTCCTGAGACAGCAAGCCTTTTTCGACTAGAGCCTCAATCTCACCGGCAACGCCGCCCAAGCTGACACAGTTTTGAAAATCGACATGCTGCAACGCCAGATGAAATGCCGTCCCGCGCTCCGCAGCGCTCAACCCCGTTTTTTCAGCGATAAACTTAGGTTTTGAGTACTCAAACGGCATCTTGTATGGGCGGCTCTTTAAAACCTGGTGCAATACTGCCGCCTCTTGGTCTGACTGCAATCCCCTCAGCCCGGTCACTGTTAGCTTCGACGGCAATTCGGTCGCTTTTGCATATGGATAGGTAAATGTGCCCTGAGAGAGTACCTCAAGGGATTGGCTTTTTTGACTTTCTTGGCTTGCCTCCTTGATTTTGAAAATTTGCGCTTGCGGATGGGCAAAGGCATCGTCCCCCACAGGAATCGAGGCATCCATTTCTGCGGGGGCATAAGCCCCCGGCACGGCAGAGGAAAAATTTTCCTGCCCTCCGAGCTCACCCGCCCCAAAAACTGAAACAGCAATTGCACCTTTAGTTGAGGCTAAGCCTGAATTGGCAATAAGAATCCACCCCGCCATGCTCTTAATATCTTCCAACAGTTGCGGGGCAATTTTTTCATCCGCGCTGTCCCCCTCAGCAAAAGTTCCGCCGCTTAGCCCATTGTCCATTGCCAGCATCTTCTCCCATTTCTCCATTTCCCTTTCGGCATCCTTAAATGCCGCCGTGACAATCAGCTTTTCCCGCGCCCTTGTCATAGCGACATACAGTATCCGCAGCTCCTCTGCCATCATCTCAGAGGTCAGCTTGCTCTGCACTGCCATTCGGGCGATTGTGGTATATGAAATTCGGCGCTGCCTGTCCGTACGCATCGGCCCGACCCCCAAATCAGGGTGCATCACCAAAGGCTGCTGTGCGTCCCTGTTATTGAGGTTCTTCGCCGTATCCGCCAGTATAACCACCGGAAATTCAAGCCCTTTCGACTTGTGTATGCTCATAATGCGGACTAAATTCGGCGCATAATCCCCAGAAGCCGAACTTGCCCCTTCCCCCATCGGCTCTGCTCCCCGCTCCCGAAGCCCTTTGACATATGCCAGAAAGCCAAACAGCCCTTTGTATCCATTTTGCTCATATGAGCGTGCGGACTCGGCTAACAAAATCAGATTATTGCACCGCTTTTCCCCGTTTCGCATTGCGCCGACCCGCTCAAGCAGCCCTGTTTTGTTGTATACATGCCATATGAACCTATCCGCCGGCATATCAGGCATGACTAAGCGCATGGAGTCTATTTCACGGAGAAACGCTGCGCACTTGCGGCTTAAATCGCAGCTAAGAAATCGGGGTTCGGAATTGTCGAGCTCTCCGTCCACTGGCGGTGGAGCCTCCTCGTGCATAGATGCTTCCGAATTTGCAGCGCTGGACAGCGCTCCGTAAAAATCAGCATGTTTCGACTTTGAGCGTATTTCGGCGAGTTCGTCTGCGGTAAAGCCAAATACAGGCCCGCTCAGCGCCGCCACAAGCGGAATATCTTGCATCGGATTGTCTATCACCGAAAGCAGAGACAGCGCCGCAGATATTTCGTGCGTCTCAAAAAAGCCCTCGCCTCCGGGCATATCCACTGGAATGCCGTGCTCTGCCAGCATTGCAGCATATTGCCACGCCTTGCCCCGAATCGAACGCAGTAAAATAACGATGTCGGAGTATCTGACCTTGCGCCTGCCTCCATTCCCATCAGTAATCAGATGCCTCCCGCCACATAGCTCCGCAATTCGCTCGGCAATAAACCGTGCCTCAACCTGCGTTTTAGCGGGGCTCTCCTCATCCTCTTCCAACCCGCTCATATCAATAACATTCATTTCAACCACGGGCTCGAGCTCCCGGGAGCCGCCATCCCCTGCCCCCTCGTCTCTCCCATGCACAAGCCGCTCATTCTCGGAATAATCCATTTCGCCAAAATCAACCGACATAATCCTGCTAAAAACAAAGTTAACAGCCTCTAAAACCCCGGCGCAGGAACGAAAATTCTTAGAAAGCCTAATCTTAGCCCCAACTGCAGAACCCACGCTCTTCCCGCCTCCGGCATCCACAAATCGCTCATATTTATCGAGAAAAATCGAAGGATCCGCAAGCCTGAACCGATATATCGATTGCTTTACATCCCCCACCATAAAGATGCTTCCGCCCTGTGACACTGCGTTGAAAATCATCTCCTGAACGGCATTTACGTCCTGGTATTCGTCGACCATAATCTCTTTATATCTCTGCGATATAGTTTGAGCAAGAGCTGTTTTCTCCCCTGTTTCCTTATCTACCAATATGGACAGGGTCAGATGCTCCAAGTCCGAGAAGTCAACTATGCCCCGGCGGCGCTTTTCCTCTGCATATGCTTTGTCGAATGCCATAACCAAGTCAAGCAATGCCGCCATCGGAGGAGCCACAGCACGCATATCTTCAAGCAATTCCTCAGAGGAACACTCAAAAATTGCGGAGCATTTCTTCATTGCATCCTTGCAGCGCAAGCGGACGTCTTTTAGGTCGTCATAGCCCTTCACCGCCTTGGGTCTGGTAAATTCTATCCCGCTCATGCGCCTTGCTTCATCCCAGCCCATGTCCAGCGCAGCCTGGAATGCTTCAATGCTGTTTAGCGTCCCTTCAATGCTTGAGCCATATGCCTTTTCAAAGTCAGGGAAGGCTCTTGCTCTGCGGCATAGCTCTTCCATCTGATTGCGCCAGAAAGCGGCGGCACTCCGCACTTTGCTCACGAGGTAAGCTCCCCAGCTTGTTTCTGACACATCCGCTACACCCGCCAGATTGAGTTCTTCCTTTTGCCTCTGCGCCCAATCCTGAGGGCTCGGGTTGCTTTGAAGTTTAGCATGCGTCTCAAGTATTATGCCGACGAGCCGCCTATCGTCACGTCCGGGTGAAACTAAATCGACAAGCTCCAAGAATCCATCCCTCGAAACAAAAGGCGCAGTGCCTCCCAATTCGGAATTTCGGGTTCCATGCTCTGCGCTCTCATCGCTATCAGGCTTTTCATACGCCCCATTAATGACTCTCTCCAGAACTTCCGCCTTTATTATGCCCCCTTCGCTCTCGTCAGCTACCCTAAAATCAGGCGCCAGCCCGATTAGATGCGCATTTTCCCGCAGTATGTCTGTGCAAAATGAATGGATTGTGCCTATCGGAGCGCCGCGGCAAAGCAGTGATTGCCGCCGCAGGCGCCTATTCCCCGGCGAATCTGCCAGGCGCTTAAGTATCTCATCGTAGATTTTCTCACGCAGCTCCAATGCTGCCGCTCTGGTGTATGTTATGACCAGAAATTCATCGATATTTGTGTCTTTATCCTTGTCAACACGGCTGAGCAGGCGTTCGACAAGCACTCTAGTCTTTCCGGAGCCCGCCGCCGCCGACACAAGAAGAGCACCGCCGCGGTAATCAATCGCCGCAGACTGCTCCGGTGTAAAACCAAACGCCCTATCATCCCCCATCAGCTCCGCCCCCTATTCGCTCACAACTGATTCCGCAGGAATCCATCCCATAGTGCCGTTCTCGTTAACGGCGATTAGCCACGCATAGACAATTTCTCGCACTTCCAAAATATCACCGACTTCTGCGACTAGCTCCGTTGGGTTATAGTCCCGCACGAGTTTCCCATCGCAAACAAAGCACTCCGGCACATATGTTTCGTGCCCCTTAATTGCACAGGGGTACCAATTCAGGAAATGAGTTCCCTCTTCACCCATAGCATCTACAGCCGTCCCTTTTACGAAGGTAGGAAACACCCCTTCGCCAATATGCTGCGCTATAACTTTCACTTTCACTTTTATTCTCCTCCTTAAATCCAATAGCGCTGTACAATATTTCCATTTTCTTCGACATGCTCACCCTCCAAAGCTCCTCCATGAACGCACACCCGGCTTATGGATTGAGCATAGGGGTTTTCGCGTGGTAAGCCTTAGCTTTTTTTACTGAGTTGCGGACATTGTCGAAAGTTTCCAACTCCATAATTTGTGCAGGGGTAAACCAACCTATGTCGTCTATTTCAGATTCTTGCGGGTTTAGCGTAGAGTTTTCAGCACGGCATAGATAAACCATGTCGATATGGTTATGCGACTCATCGCCCTCTATATCCTCCAAAAGGATTTCCATAGGCATGGGAAGCTCGATGCTTTCCGCATCGGTACTTGGTGCTACTGAAATTACTTTTGCCCTGACACCTGTTTCTTCGAAGACTTCCCTTAAGACCGCCTTGCAAGGCAATTCATTCTCCTCTATGTGCCCACCCGGGGGCAACCACACGCCAAGCTTCTTATGTTTAATCATAAGGATTTTGCCATCGGAGTTAAAAACGAAGCCCGTGGCAGTAAAGTGATTTTGCACCATAGTTTTGTTGTTCTCCAATCCTCTTTTTAGTCACCAAGTATGGCGGAAAATAGGGCATCTTGACGAATTCGATGATTTTTGAACACTCCCTAGTCTGAATCCTGCCCAAGCTTCTCCCATATCTCCGCTGTTTTCATCTTCACTGCAAAACGCCGCTTGCCACCGCTTTCCTCGTCGAATGCGCATACGGCACGGAACTCGCAATAAAGGCAAGCATTGTCGTTTTCATTCTTATAATATGGGACAGGCTCTATTTTTCCCTCAAGTATCTCCGATGCAGCATTTTCGAGCATTTGGCCAATGTGTCTAGAAAGGAGCTTCACCTGCCCATGATTGACTAGGCTGTCCCCTGAGAGTGCGCCATCCTTTGATTGTTTTATTGGTAAGTACTGCTTTTGCTCGGTTGTTTCCATCGCATCGAGCACTATTGGGTCGTGGAGCACGATTCCGCTCCTGCGCAGCTCCTTCATTCGTGATTTTTTGATTTCCTCGTCAGTCGAGCCCCTCGGCGCCTTTAGGATAACATCCCTCGCCGGTACATACAGCACCCCTGCCGGAGATATGTCATTGCCGTACCGTGCCTTGCCGTACTCTTGCAGGGCAAACAGATAGATAAGCATCTGCATATCCCTGCCATACATTATGTCCGAAAGGCTGAATTCCTTTTTGCCTGTCTTGTAGTCGATGACCCGCAAATAGAGCTTCCCATTGCGCTCCCATCCGTCTATCCTATCAATTATTCCCCTGAGCGGAGTGCGGAAAGTGCCGTCCCCCTTTGCATCTCGTATCAGCTCCGAAATGTCCAGCTCAAAATTCATCGGCTCGAAGTCAGAATTCCTCAACTCGTCCAGCATATCTGACAATATACGCACGACGTCTTCGCCAAGTCGCCGGAACAGATAGGCAAAACGTGCATTTTTGCCTTCAAATCCAAATAATTTCTCCTGCACATACTTCTCTATGTGCCTCGCCGCCAAGCTGCGGCAAAGCTCTTCGCCCGCCTTCTTATAGCCCACGGTTTCCTTTATCTCACGCGATACGCCTTCAAGCACGAAGTGCATAAACTCCCCTGCCATTGGTGCATCAAATTCCGCAGGTATGCGTGGTTTGAGTCTTAACCCGCTCATTAGAAAATGCTGATAAGGGCATGAATAATACTTATCCACACGTGAAGGCGATAGCACAAGCTCCTGTCCGTACAAGCTCTTTGCAGAGCTGGCCGACAGAAGCTTGGGGGACGGCTGCTGCGTCTGCACTGCCGGAAGGCAGTGCAGACGCCCCCCTGCCTTTATCCCGAACATCATCTGAATCCGTTTTACGACAGAGGACGGCCTTAACCCCCCACCTGTAGAGTAAATGACGACCAACTCCTGTGATGGCAGTGTAAGCGCAGAATAGAGCATGTTCATCTCCCGGCATAGGCGTTCATTCAATCCCGCAGGCATCCCCACACCAAGCCTGCCCAACTCCTCCCTTTCACTTTCGGACAGCGCCCCTCCGCCCTTTGAGAGCATTGGCATGCTATCGTCCGTCGCACCGAGGACTATGAGGCATTTTAGGTCGCGCCGCCTGCTCATCGCCATGCTGCCGATTGCAGTTCTGTCAATGGAAATGGGAATAACTCCCACATCGTATCTCGAAAGCACCAATAATAGGATTTTTCGAAACTGCGCCGCACTGAGCGGCATTTCCCCTATTATCCCATACATTTGATCCACGGCGCCCACTATGACGTCCCACAACTGCGTGTATTCATCTGCAATCCTGGACTCCCCCCGCTCTTCCAGCTCACCCGCTTTTTCCGCAAGGTGGTTCGGCAGTCCAATATCTTCGAGAAATTCATAGAGCGCGCACAGCTTCCGGCCTGCATCAGATGCGCCCTTTATCCCATCGCTCAGCTGCATAACCGGCTGCGTAATCTTGCGCCGCAAGCGATTGAGCCGCTCAAGTGCGGCGGCGTCAGCGCTACCATGATATCCTGGCGTCGGCAGCGTCCAGTCACGCAGCCACATTGCACCCCTAATTCCCCACTTAAGCACATAGTTTTCAAGCTCGGCACAATCGTTCGCTGAAATCCCCATCAGACCGGTTTTCAAGTATCTGAAAACCGGCTTGTGCTCCCATCCAAATGCCGCAATTTCAAGCGCCGCATCTATATGTGCGACCGGGGGTTTGTCGAGTATATCGGCTCTTCCGCTGGAAAAATAGGGAACGCCATACTTCTCAAACACATTCTCGCAAATCGAGCCATACTGCTCCCAATCGCGCGCCATGACCCCTATGTCTTTCCATCGATAGCCGAGGCGCACAAGCTCCCATATCTTGTCTGCTGCATACTCGCACTCCGCATATTTGGTCGGGGCTGAATAAATTGTTATCGAATCGCACTGTTTCGAATATTTTTCCAATTCGTGACTGAAAAGATGCTTTTCAAGAAAGGTCAAGGCAGGTGGACGACTGAAACTGCGCTGCCTTGCGGCGGTTAAAACAGATGACCCGCTCCCCTGTCCGCCTGCACCGTATTTCTCAGCGAGTATTCTCAATTGTCCGGCTGTCCTTCGTGGAAGCTCGAATATTTCATTATCATCATGCAGATCACAGGTTAGGCACACCGTTATATCCGCATTTTTCTTCAAAAGCTCCTCAATGATGCGCAATTCCTGAGCCGTGAAGTCATTGAATCCATCAAAATAAATGTGGCCTGTATCGCCGAGCCTGCTATCTTCGATCAGTTCCGCCAATTTGGTCAGCATATCTGACGTATCGCCGCCGTAAACGTTCAGCAGGGCGTCGTAGGCATCTAGAATCAGCGCCAAATCATTCAGCTTCACCGCAAGCGCGCTTGACGCTTGCAAAGCAGCACTCTCTAGCGCCTTTGCCGAAACCCTGAAGCTCTTGAATTCCTTCACTGCTTCAAGTACAGACTCCAGCAGCTCTGCCCGAATATTCTTTGCGCCAAACATTTGCAGCTCCGGCGCCACCGACTCAATAGCGCGGTGCATCACCAGCATCTGCCCGCCGCCATCAACGAACTGCGCAGGATGCCCAAGCTCCACAAACACACGCTCGCACAGGCGTGTAAAGCTCAGAGTTTCGCCATGCAGTGACAGTGCGTCTCCGCACGCACCGCATAACTTCCTCTCGGCATAGTGCGAGTATTGCTCCGGCACAATTAGGAGCAGTTCTGTTTCGCCCGCTCCAATCCTGCGGCGGATGTCGGCTTGCACCTGTTCTGTTTTCCCCGTTCCGGCACGGCCCACAATCAAATTGAGCAATGGTCACTGTCCTTTCATTTTCTCAAGCATGAATGATGAAGCCGGGCCGATTGCAGGCACTAAACAGTAACCCTGCTCCGCCGTTTACTTGCCGTCGTGGAAACATGTGAAAGCACGCTCCGCCTCAGGCTCCGGAGGTGGATTTCCTGATTCAATGCATTTTAACAGCCATGCCATGTTGCTTCCAAGCACACGCATTATCTGCAAGCCCTCCGCATCCAGCAGGACATGCTCGGGCGTATTGCCATGAACGGCATTCCAATACTGCGACGACACAACGGGCATCTGGGCTATGGTGAAATACTTGTTCAGCCGGTCAAACGCCGCCGAGGCCCCACCCCTGCGGCAGCTCACAACACATGCGGCGGGCTTATGCTTAAACGCCCCCATATTTGAGAAAAACACCCTGTCCAGCAATGCGCAGAGCGTCCCATTCGGCCCGGAGAAATAAACGGGCGACCCCACCACAATGCCATCCGCACCCTTAATTTTAGCGCCCAACTCATTGCAAGGGTCGTCGCCAAATACGCACCCGCCTCCTTCCCTGCACTTGCCGCAGGCAATGCAGCCATGGATTGGCTTTGTCCCAATGTGGAACCACTCCGTCCCAACTCCGCTTTTTTTAAGCGCCTTTTCTACCTCGGCAAGCGCCGTATAAGTACAACCATCACTATTCGGGCTTCCGTTAATTAGCAGTACGTTCATAAGTTTCCTCCATTTTTAATTTATACTCGCGAGCATAATTGTTACTTCATCATCATCCTTCTGGCAATAATCCCTCTCGATAGGCTTCGGATATCGGACACTGTTATGAACAGTTCGTCGTACTCCTTTAACAGCTTCATTGTCGCCGGGATGTCTTTTCTGTGTATTTTCAAGTTGACTGCAAGCTTCTTGCCCTCCAAACCTTCGCAATCAAAGGTTGTTACTCCATAGCCTTGCTCCCTCAGCCTCACTGTTATCTGCTTTGCCTCTTCAAAACCCGCAATGATCTCGATTTGAGAAAGCCCAAGAGCCAGTTTGTCTTCAATGACTATGCCCAAGAAAATCCCCACAACAAACGCCGCTCCAAAAGCCACTGCCCTGAACGGATCTTCGCTCAGCCCTAGCAGCACTGTGCTTGTAAGCACTATCCAAATGGCAATTTCCACGGCAGAGAGCAGGCTCGCCGCAATTCTGTTGCCCCTTGTTGTCAGCACCATCCGCACGGTCATTATGGCGACTTCCAAGAGCTTTGCAAAAAAAATAATCAAGTAGATCATTGGTATCCCAGCCTTTCAACTGCCTCGGTCAAGTAACATTCCTTATAGCTTTGCCCTAATTGCTCACATGCGCCCCTCGCACTCCCCTCATCATCAAAAAGACCAATGACAGATGGGCCGGAGCCTGTCATCACAGCACCAAGGGCGGCTTGGTCATACATCGTGTCCTTGATTTCGGCTATGTCGCGGCTCCCCTTCGTCATGACATCCTCAAATACATTATACATCCGCCTCGCCACTCCGCCCAGGTCTCCTTTGTCCAGCGCATCCAAAATGCCGTCGGTGTCCGGCCTTGCGCGTATTTTCTCACACTTAATCCGTCCGAAGAGCGCAGGGGTGCTGCATGAAAACGGAGGTTTGCAAATTACTATATAGCATTTTGGCATTGGCGGTAAATTCGCAAGCACTTCCCCCCTGCCCTCGGCCAGGCTTGTGCCCCCATCTATGCAGAAAGGCACGTCAGAGCCTATTGTCAACCCTATGCCTTCCAACGCCTTGCGCCCCAGCTTCGTCTCGAACATCCTGTCTAGCATCCGCAAAACACAAGCGCCATCGGAGCTGCCGCCGCCCAGGCCTGCGCACACAGGTATTGCCTTTTTAGTCTTTATGTAAGTTCTATACCCCCCAATCCCGGTATGCTTAAAGAATGCAAACGCAGCCTTGGCGGCTATGTTCCTTTCATCGCTCGGAAGAAAAGGCAGGCCGGCTTCGACCGTTATGCCTTCGCCGGGTAGGCACTCGATTGTAATCTCGTCGGCAAGGCTGACTGTCTGCATCACCATTCTCATATTGTGGTATCCATCGGCCATTTTTGAAACTATATCGAGCGAAATATTCACTTTTGCATAAGCAAGCGCAGTATCAGTCATTTCTTATTAGTCCTCAAGAAGCGTAATTATTCAGAAAACAAAACATCCATAAATTCCGTGCCTGCGGCCATGTGCCGCCCTGTCAGCCAAGTATTCTCTCTGGCTGCAATCTAAACACAGGAAAATCGCAGCATAGTAAATACTTCAAGCTATTCCCCCAGTCCCTATTCACTAATACCGACACGTTGCCACGTCACCTGTTCGGAGCTTTCCTGCGCATCTATCATCGCCTTGTCCATAAGCCTGAGCATTTCCAGTTCACTGCGAAAATCCAACCTCACCCCTCTTTCGAGCCAATGAATTTGCCCTTGCCATGTCGCCTTTTGCCTGAATCTAACATGAATGTCGAAGGTACAGCTGCTTTTGCTCGAACCTTCATGGTGCTTCAGGTGTAGGACATCGCTCACAGCAGCACTGGCCCTCGCCACGAATTTTTCAGTCCTGTCTTTTTTGCTCCTGAAAGATCTGAGCGAAAGAAACGCCTGTGGGAAATTTTTGTCGTCAAAAATCTCTTCCATTTTGTTTATCATCCGGACAAAGCTGAAAAATTCATAAGGCTCCTCCAAATATTGACTAAGCAAGCACCCCCTATAAAGGCCGCGCCCAAGCAACATAACTTCCGCCCGCATTTTCACGGACATAGCCGTTATGTGAGTTTTCTCTTTAGCAACCAATGGTAATGCACCCCTCTAACACTAAAAACCTCTTTACAACCTCTCTGACAAATATATCATATGTTTTGGGAAATATCTACAAATTTTTCTACAATAAGCGCAGCAAAATAGCACCTGCCCTTGCCGCTACTTTGAGGCAAGACGCATGCCTACATCTGCAATGTCGCCTGCAGCTCATCCAGCTTTTCCTGCGTTATCAGGGCTGTTTTATCAGCACCCCTCAGAGAGACAGTGTATGTCCACCTTCCGTAGGGGTGGATATTTGCTATGGCGGTGACGTTTATTATGTACGCCCTGTGGCATCTGAAGAAATCGCCGCCATCCAGCTTTGCCCAAAGCGAGCTTAGGCTTTCGGAAGTCGTGTACGAGCCCTCGGCCGTCTCTATGTAAGTGAGCTTATTCTCCCGGAAAACCAGCAGAATATCCTTTACCGGAAGAAACGTCATGCCCTCCCTGTTTTTGAGCATTATTGTCTTGGGCGGTGCTGTCTTGCTCTTTATATTCGCTTTTTGAACCCGCCTCAACGTCTGACGGACTCTGTCCGTCTTGAATGGCTTTATCAGATAGTCAGCTGCATATAAGTCAAATGCGTCGGGCATATACTGGCTGTGCGCAGTGCAAAAAACCTTCACGATGTTTGGCAGTGCTTCGGCAATCTCCTTTGCCGCCTCCACCCCGGTCATTGCGGGCATATCCACATCGAGAAATACCATATCCGGATTTAATTCTTTGCAAAGGCGGACAGCTTCAGCGCCGTCCGCCGCTTCGCCCACACATTCCATGCCATCCATGCTCTCGATTATCTTTCGCAGCACCAACCGCATCCCCGCATCGTCATCTGCGATTAAAATCTTTAAGATCATCTCCTGCGACGCCTCCTTGAGATTGGCGGCCCGATTATCTCTGACAGAATTATTGCATTTCTGGCAGAGACAGAGTCTAGATTTGCCACGAGTTCTCCCATCGATGCCGGACTGCTTCTCCCTGCCGCACCGCCCGTGATAGGCGGTGTGGCATTGTCATTTGGAAACATAGTTCTGTTTTCGGTGTTTGTGTGTTTTGTTCTATCCATAGTGAACCTGCCTCCTTGGATTTCACTTATGTGTTCATCTTGTCAGATGAGCTTTGCTCATCGGTGCTTGCAATGGAGTTTCTCATTTGCGTATCGGAAACCACATTCATCATGTTGTAGTAATCCATCACACCCAGCTTACCCTCACGCAGTGCAGAAGCCATTGCTTTCGGCACTTCGGCCTCCGCCTCGACGACCTTTGCTCGCATCTCTTGAACTTGCGCCCGCATCTCCTGTTCGATGGCGACTGCCATCGCACGCCTTTCCTCTGCTTTTGCCTGCGCAATGCGCTTGTCGGCTTCGGCTTGGTCTGTCTGGAGCTGCGCACCTATGTTTCTCCCGACATCGATGTCTGCTATGTCGATTGAAAGAATCTCAAAAGCCGTCCCTGCCTCAAGGCCTTTTCCAAGGACTATTTTTGATATCTTGTCCGGATTTTCCAGAACTTCCTCATGCGACGTTGCGCTGCCTATGGTAGTGACGATTCCCTCACCGACACGAGCGATTACGGTCATTTCCCCTGCACCACCTATAAGCCTGTCGATATTCGCCCTTACGGTAACTTTCGCTTTCGCTACAAGCTCAATACCGTTTTTCGCTATGGCCGAAATTGGCGGGGTCTCAATGACCTTGGGATTGACGCTCATCTGAACCGCCTCAAGCACGTCGCGACCTGCAAGGTCTATCGCCGCCGCCCGCTCAAACTCCAAAGATATGTCCGCCCTTTGAGCCGCAATAAGCGCATTGATAACGCGGTCTACATTTCCTCCGGCGAGAAAGTGTGCTTCCAGCTTGTTAGTGTGGATGCTAAGCCCGGCTTTGACTGCCTTTATCTGTGCATTGACAATCATGCCCGGAGGAACCCTGCGCAGCCGCATCCCTACCAAGGACAAGATACCAATTCTCACATTTGCCGCAACTGCGCTAATCCATAACGGTATAGGAACAAAGGTGAAGAACAGCCATAGGAATGCGAGTATTGCTACGACAATTACGATAATCAACCAAATTTCCATAAGTACATATCCCCTCTCTTAATCTTGTTTGACTTTTTCCCTGATAACGATTCTGTTGCCTTCAATTTCAACGACCTCAACTAGTGCCCCTTTTTCGACAAATTCCCCATTGCTGACCACGTCCAGCCTGACCCCATCGAAATCGACATTCCCCGCAGGCCTGCAAATGGTCATGACAACGCCAGTTTTCCCCATGAGGTATTTCATATCTTCTGTGCCGGAAAAGCCTTGCTCCACAGTTTCGGAATCATGAAGGATGAGCTGTTTCGGCAGCCGCTTTGAGAAGAAAACGAGAAATATCACCAGCAATATAAGAAGTATCACGAAAAAGATCCCCGTCAGGATAAGCCCCTGTGCCACAGTCTGCGCTGTCACAAAAATGCACGCAATCAAGCTTATGACGCCGACTGCACCAAAAAGGCCAAACCCGGGCTGGTACATTTCTACAATTATCATTCCTATTCCCACGACGAACAGTATTATTGAAACCACAGAAACATTCGACAGCAATTCAACGAATTCCATAAACTCACCTCCTTCTTATGCTGAGAATAGACCATTTTCTCCCATTTTACAACACAAAACCGCCGAATCATACATTTTAGGCTCCGAAATGTCGAATTTGGGGTGCGAGGGCAGACGAGGCGGAGCCACACCTTGCCGTAATAATCATTTAGAGAGGCCTGCACTACCTCGGCACAAACCCCTCGAACACTGTTTCCACTTCGTCTGAAATTACCCAGAGCTTGCCCTTGTACTTGCTGATGATATTTCGGCAGATAGCAAGCCCCATGCCCTCCCCATCGCGTACCCTTGTTGTGAAGCCTGTTTCGAAAATTTTGTCCCATAGCTCCTGCGGGATTACTGGGCCGTTGTTGGATATCTTGAATTTGTAGCTGTGTATATCCTCAAAAATTTCGACATGCAAAAATCGGTGCTCTTGGCGCTCGTGCTCGCTTAACGCATTTATCGAGTTGTCCATGATATTGCCCAGCACTTTGCAAAGTTCCCAGTCTATCACGGGCACTTCCGCCAGCGTGGTGCTGATTTCTATCAAAACGTCAATCCCCCTATTTTCAGCCGCCTGGCGCTTGGCCTCCAATATGGCATTCACTGCGGGGATACCTGTTTTCAAAGAATTGCTGACCTTTTCAATCGCATCGTAGACCTTGTCTATATATGCGTTTGCCTCTAAGTGTTCGCCCAGCTCAATCAAGCTGTGGACGACCTGCAAGTGGTTCATGAAATCGTGGCGCTGAGCCCGCATGGTGTTGTTTAGTTTGTTTAAGTCGTCAAGCGATTGTTCGGCCTGCCTAAGCCTATGGCTTTGCGAGACCACGGGGCGCAGGAGCGCTATTGTCAACACTGCGCCACAGAGTGCGACCAGAGATAGGGTAGGAAGCAAGTACAGCTCCGGCCCGAGGGTTCTGCCACGCCCATATGCAAGCGTATAAATCGTGAGCGAAGCAATCAGCATTGCGAGAATTGCGTTGAATATCGCCACAAGTATGAACGTCTTACGCAAACTGATTTGTTCCATCTTCCGGATGCCCATCATTTCTTGAAGCTGTCCTTGAGTGCGACAGCACGGTTGAATATCGGGTTGCCAGGTTTTGAGTCTATGTCGGCGACAAAATACCCGAGCCGCAGGAACTGGTATGCGTCCGGCGCAACCACTGACTCGAGTGACTTTTCGATTTTGCAGTTACGCAGGATTTCGAGGGAGTTCGGGTTTAAGTACTCCGTAAAATCAGACTCGCCACCATCAGGGTCAGGAATCGTAAATAGATTGTCATAAATGCGCATCTCAGCGTCAATGGCGCTTTGCGTATCCACCCAGTGGATTGTGCCCCGCACCTTGCGCCCATCCTGCGTCGTGCCGCCCTTTGTTTCGGGGTCGTATTCGGCAGTGACGCATGTGACATTTCCATCAGCGTCCGTTTCGTATCCAGTGCATTTGACAATATAGGCTGATTTCAGCCTAACTTCGTTCCCTATGAAGAGGCGGTTATATTTTTTCGGCGGCTCAACCATAAAATCATCGCTTTCAATCCACAGCTCCCGCGTGAAAGTAACGTTGCGAAATCCTGCGCCTTCATCGTTCGGGTTGTTTTCAACCTCAAATGACTCTGATTCATCGACAGGGTAATTCGTTATGACCAGTTTGATTGGACGCAGGACGGCCATAGCGCGCGGCGCATTTTGATTCAAGTCTTCGCGCAAGCAATGCTCAAGCAAGGCATACTCAATAGAGTTAGACGTCCTTCCGACGCCTATGCGCTGGCAGAAGTCTCGTATTGACGCCGGCGTATAGCCGCGGCGGCGCAAGCCGCGCAAGGTCGGCATGCGCGGGTCGTCCCAGCCGCTGACATAACCTTCTTCCACTAATCGGCGCAGCTTGCGCTTTGACATGACAGAATAATCAAGGTTGCGGCGGCCAAATTCAATTTGCCTAGGCCGGCTTGGAACATCTGTGTTATCAATGACCCAGTCGTAGAGCGGGCGGTGATCCTCGTATTCGAGGGAACACAACGAATGCGTTATATGTTCAAGGGCATCCTGTATAGGGTGCGCAAAATCGTACATCGGATAAATGCACCATTTATCGCCCTGCCGATGATGATGCGCATATTTAATTCTATATATTACGGGGTCGCGCATGTTGAAGTTTCCGCTGGCAAGGTCGATTCTTGCTCTGAGCGTCATTGCGCCTTCGGGGAACTCCTTGTTTTTCATCCGCTGGAACAAATCAAGGCTCTCTTCGATAGGCCTGTCCCTATGTGGCGAGGTTGCAGGAATCCCGATGTCTCCGCGCTTCTCTTTAAACTCCTCGGGAGAGAGCTCGCAAATATAAGCCAGACCTTTTTTAATAAGCCCTACGGCAAGCTCATAGGTCTTTTCAAAATAATCGCTGCCAAAATAAAGCCTATCTTCCCAGTCAAGACCAAGCCAACGGATGTCGTCGCAAATCGCCTCGACAAACTCATCTTCCTCTTTCTCGGGGTTCGTATCATCAAAACGCAAATTGCATAGCCCACCGTACTGCTCTGCCGCATTCATGCTGATGGAGAACGCCATGCCATGCCCGATGTGAGGGTATCCATTCGGCTCCGGCGGCAACCTGGTGTGGATGCGCATACCCTCAAAACGCCCGCCCGGTGCAATGTCTTCTTCGATAAATGTGTGAATGAAATTCTTTGATAATTCTTCCATTGGAACCCCCCACAAATCCTTTCGTTACTAGTCACACCCCTTGCAGACCATCCGCTGCTTCCGGTCAATTTACTGCGTTTTTTCGCTAGTACGGGTCTTGTCGCCCTACTTATGCAAAAAAACACAGCAAACCGCCCGGCATCAGCTATCTTAAAGAAGTGTAACATCCTTTCCGTGATTTTATACAATTATACATAAATCCTATGTTATTTACAAACAATTTGTGCTAGAATGGAATTGTACTCACTGTGGAAATCATTAGCTGTGCGAAAGCGAGGTCTTTATAATGAGTGTGCTACATTTGACGGCCGGGAATTTTGACGAGACGATTAGCCGAGGCAAGGTGCTTGTGGACTTTTGGGCGCAGTGGTGCGGGCCCTGCAAGGCGCTTGCGCCGGTAATTGAGGAATTGGCAAGCGAGCTTACCGGCCAGGCAAAGGTTGCAAAACTGGACGTTGAGCAGGAAAGCGCGCTGGCTGCGCGCTTTAGGGTCATGAGCATCCCGACTGTAATTTTGTTTGAAAACGGTACTGAGGCAAAGCGCTTTGTCGGCACACAGCCAAAGGAAGCGTACTTGGCGGAAGTCCGGAAGCATGGGTAGAGCTCCGAGACCGGACACTCCTACGCACCCCTTGCAAGCAGCGCTTCCCAGTACTGTGCCAATGTTATCAACGGCCCCAACTCCAACTCTCTTATCAGGTTTACCGGAATCGCCAAATTTAAGTTCTGGCCATAGGTGAAGGAGCTTGACGCAACACCAACGACCTGCCCGAGCGAATTGAGGATGGGGCCTCCGCCGCTGCCAAACGAGATGGGTGCGGTGAACTGAATCATCGCCTCAACATCCAGCTCGCGGCTTGTGTGGGCGATAATGCCCTCGGAGATGGTGTTTATCAGGCTGCGTGGGCTGCCGATCGCAAAAACCGTATTCCCCACCTCGACAATGTCCGAGTCCGCAAGCGTGAGGTAGTCCCAATCTGTTTTATCTGAGTCTATTTCTATTATTGCAAGGTTAAATTCCTCATTTACCGCCCTTATGCCCGCAACTTGAAGCACTTCGCCGCTAAAAAGCTCGATTGTAGCGCTGCTTGAGAAGCTTACAACGTGCAGGGCTGTGACGGCAAGCCCTTCACCTGATATGAAAAAACCGCTGCCCGTCCTGATTGATTCGTCATATTCATCAAACGTCTCTATCATAAAGACAGCATCCGTGCTTCTGAGGAACAGCTCCTCAACCGGAATTTGTGAAGGCAGGCTAAAGCTGACCCGAGAGAGCGGCGCTGCCAAGCGGACCATAATAGCAGAGGCCTCTGCGCGGGAAATATTTGAACCCCCAAAGAACGACCCATTGCGGTCGGAACCTGTCAGTATCCCCGCACGGTACAGCGCATATACCGCAGCTCCAACATCTGTACCGTAGGCGACATCAATTATCCCAAATTTAGGTATTTCGTTTAATACTGCAAAGGCGTCCGCTGGCAGGGCATTATACATTATGGCAGCAAATTCTGCGCGCGTCGCAGGCTCAACAAAATTTCTCCGGCGGCTGATTATTCCATGAGATATAGCATATTCCACATAGGCCGCATAAAAAGGCACTGACTCGGCAAAGTCGGCTGAACCTGTATGGTAAATGCTCCTAAGGCGCGAAGCAAGCACAACAGCCTCACCCAGCGTGAGAAGCCCTTCGGGATCGAATGTATTCTCGCCTCTCCCCCGGAAAAACCCAAAGTTAACTGCACTGCGGACATACGGTTTAAACCAGTCATCGGCGCGTACATCGTTAAATTTCCCTTCGTCAAAAGCGTCCAAGTAAACGAAATTTGCAAAGCCTGACGGAGCCGCTATCGCAACTGCCGAAAGCGATACTAAAATTGCCGCAGCAACAGTAACTGTCGTTATCCTTTTTATCAATTTTTTTATCATGCCTCTTTCATATGCTCCATCATGGCTTTTATAACTGCAACCGCCCCGTCTATGCCTGTAAAGGATGAGTTAATAACAAGGTCGAAGTTGTCGAGATTGTCCCACTGGCGGTTTGTGTAATATTTGTAGTAGTTCGTCCGGCTTTTGTCGATTTTCCTGAGCGTTTCTGCGGCCTTCTCTTGCGATAGGTTGTGATTTTCGACCGCATACCTCACCCTGTCGTCTTTCTCGCCCCTAACCATAATCTTTACAAGACCTGCCTCATCGCGAAGCACGAAGTCGGCGCAGCGCCCCACTATAACACAGCTACCCCTGGCAGCCAGTTCCTTTATAACCTCAGACTGAGCAAGGAATAGCTTGTCGGTAACGGGGATGTCGTAAAAGGACACGGAATCATAGCTTGAATATGCGGAGTAATTAAGATTGTGCAAAAATGTATTTGGCAGGTTCTCTGCGCTCTTTGCGATAAAGTCCTCCGATAGCCCGCTTTTTTCTGCTGTCAGCGTGCGGATTTCCTCGTCATAAAATGGTATTCCAAGGTCGTCTGCCAGCGCTTTCCCAATCCGCCTGCCGCCGCTTCCATATTCGCGGCTGATGGTCAAAAGAAATTTTTTCATATTAATTTCCCCTTTGCTGTAAGGTACTTAAATCATATCATACGCAGATAAATATTTCAATTATAATTAAATCTTTCTAACTAGGAGTGAGTCATTTATGTTGTTTGAGAATCACGAGTTTGTTTTTTATGATGGCGCAATGGGTACAATGCTTCAAAAGAGCGGACTAAAACCGGGCGAGAGGCCTGACCTTATGAACATAGCTTTGCCGGAGGCGGTCGAGAATGTGCACCGGCTGTATGTCGAAGCGGGGAGCGATGTTATTTGCACGAATACATTTGGGTCAAATGCCGATGCGCTCTCCGGGACAGGGCATTCCCCGGAAGAGGTCATAGCCGCCGCCGTCGCAATTGCAAAACGGGCAAGCGGCGGAAAAGCAAAGGTTGCTCTGGATATCGGCCCGACCGGCCAGATTATGGAGCCGATGGGCGACCTTGAGGCGGAGAGAGCCTATGAGCTATTTAAGCAGCAGGCTCTTGCGGGCGAGAAAGCCGGGGCAGATTTTGCCGCAATAGAAACTATGAGCGACATTGAGGAAATGAAGGCAGCAATTATGGCTGTGACGGAAAACACGCACCTCCCGGTGCTTGCAACTATGACTTTTGACAAGACAGGGCGCACTTTCATGGGCTGCACTCCGGAGCTTTTTGCGGAGATTGCGGAGTCCGCTGGTGCGTACGCAATTGGTTTGAACTGTTCCCTTGAGCCCGTGGAGATGCTTGAGACGGCAGAGCGCATAGCAAAAGCGACAAAGCTCCCGCTAATCGTCAAGCCAAACGCCGGGTTGCCTGACAGTGTCAGCGGGAGCTACGATACCGGGCCTCAGGAATTTGCGCAGCAGATGAAGCCCTTTGCAAAAATTGGGGCAAGGCTTCTGGGCGGCTGCTGCGGCACCACACCAGAATATATAAGGGAATTGCGGAAGGCCTTCTTGGGGTAGCCGCTAGTCCAATCAAGCCTTTTCACGCCGCCTGCTTCTTACCCGCTTTACAAGCTTATGGCTGTAGTAGGCTACTATTACCAGCACGGTGCCATAAATAAAAATGGCGAGCATTATAGTGAAAAATCGGGACTCAGAGGTATCCGCACCCGCTTCCGCAAACCCCGGCGATGCCATTTCCAGCGCCGCCTGCCGCCTCATTCCCTCTACATCGTGGCGTTCAAGCTCAACCGCCCCCCGGTGCACAGCAATTCCAAAACCAACTATGATACCTACAACCAAAACCAGTCCGACAAAATCAGATAATATTCGTCTCCACATATCCTTGGCACCTCCTATGGCTGCATTTGTTCAATTGTATGGGAAAACGTCCTAATTTGCAACACATAAGTGCCGGATTATACAAATCCGGCACTTATGTGTCGTTTTTATAGGCTAATACTATAAAAAACTGGCAACAAGCAGCGCCACGCCGAAAAAGCCGCCCAGCGAAATGCAGGTTTCTCGAAAACCCAAGTCAATTTCTCGGATGCGCTTTAGGAGTACGCTTTTTTTCACATAATACCTGAAAATCAAATACCCACCAAAGAGGCTCGCAATGAAAATTGCACTCTTCTCGAGATAGCCCGCAGGATCCACGTTAAGGCGCACATTGAACAAGAAGTAAATAAACTCCCTGCCAAATATCCCGCCTAAGAAACATAATGTGCCGAGAATGAGGATTGCCGCCTGTTTGCCCACAGACACCCCCTCCCCTGGCTCTCCACTGACCTCTCCCTCAGGATGTCCAAAGAGCACTGACGAATACTTTATAAACGAAATTATAGTCCCGAGGTTCATGAGAATTAGCAGTGCGCTGATATACCACGTCGTGCCAAACATAATAAAATACTTAGAAATGCTGCCATTCATTAGCGGCGCCCCTGTTATGCCCAGAATTGCCAAAATGGTCGCTACGCCCACTAAGGGAAACCGCCTGAAAACCCCATGGATATCATAGACGCTCCTCGTGCCATACGCCTTAATTATGACCCCGGCGCTAAGGAACAGTGTGGACTTGAAAAGCGCATGATTTATGGCGTGATACAGCCCGCCTATGTAGGAGTAGTTGTACCCTATGCTCAGCCCTGTGACTATGAGCCCTACTTGTGATACAGTGTGGTATGCAAGAATCAGCTTGATATCCGATTGCGACATAGCCAAAATAAAGCCTGCAATGCCGGTGATGATGCCAAAAACCAAGAAAAAGGCTGAAGCGTCAATTGCCGCGAACATCGGCTGTATCCGCATAAGCATATACACGCCGCACTTGATATAAATGCCGGAAAGTAGCGCCGACACAGCAGGCGGTGCGCTGGGCGTTCCATGCGCCTTTGGCAGCCAGCTAAACAGCGGCAGAATAGCGCACTTTAGGGCTATTCCGGTCATCATCAGCGCAAATGGCAAAATTTGCGATGACTTTGGAAGCTCCGCAAAAATGGCGGCGGCGGCATCGATGTCCAACACGCCCGTCACCTTATATACATACCCCACGCCAAAGAGGTAGAACTGCATCGCAATTATGCCTGTCATAAGATAGAACATGCCATCGTACATCGAGCGGTTGTCCCGCTTATACATTATCAAAATCGAAATGACGACAGTCGCGACCTCCATCAAAACAAATATGTTAAATAAGTCGCGAGTCAGGAAAATGCCGATAATCAAGCCTTGCCAGACAAACATCAAGAACCAGAAAAGCTTGCTAAAATCATCATTAAAGCAATAAATTGCGGCAATCATAAACAAAAAAGCCGTGAGCGCAACAAATACGGAGGACGTAGTGTCGGCGATTAGCGTCATCCCTAAAAACCCCTCATAATCGCCAATATGCGTAACTATATCGCCATCCTTAGCTAGGAAAAAGAGATACCCGGCAAACCCTGTCAAAACTGCCTGCGCAACTACTGCAACCGCACGCGCAGCCTTTGCGGTGGAAAAAACATACAAAAAAACGCCTATGATGATTGACACTATAACAAAATATGGAAGCATAATTTTAACCTCTAAAAGAACCCAAGAACTATAAGCACCGTGGCAAAAAATCCGCCTAACGCAACGCAGGTACCCCTGAATCCGAAGTCTATTGCGCGCAGGCGTTTTAAGAGCTTGCTTTTTTGCACAAAATATTTGCAAAACAAAATCCCCACCAAAACGCTGCCCGCAAAAAACGCCGTCTTTTCAAGATATCCGGCTGTATCTATACTGACTTCTACATTGAACAAGAATGTTATAAACTCCGAACCAAAAATCCCTCCGACAAAGCAAATTAGGCCTAATGCTATAATTGCAATTTGTTTGTTTATGGGTATAGCCTCAGAGTAATTCCGGGGCTTAGCCACAGCATCTCTATGATGCAAGTCTGTTTCCACTTTTCTCACAAATTTGAGCGTCTGCTGCCCTGCACCCTCGTCACCCCGGCGGCCGAACAGCATTGCCGAAAACTTTGCGAAAACAGTTATTGTCCCAAGATTTAAAAGGATGAACAGCCAGGTAATATACCAAGTCGTTCCATACATTATAAAATATTTCGATATGCTCCCATTGAAAAGCGGGGCGCCCGTGATGCCCAAAATCGCCATAAACATTGCGACTCCCACAAGCGGAAATCGCTTGAACACCCCCCGTATTTCGTCAAGGTTTCTTGTGCCGTACGCCTTGCTGAGCACCCCCGCTCCCATGAATAGTGCGGCCTTGAAAAGGGCGTGGTTAAATGCATGGTACAACCCGCCGGTATTGGCGTATTCATTGCCCAAGCTTAGGCTCGATATTATCAGCCCGATTTGCGAGACCGTACTATACGCAAGCAATAGCTTTATGTCGTTTTGGCTCATTGCGAGGACAAAACCTGCAATCCCGGTGATTATGCCTACGACAAGGAAGAAGGTGGATGCGTCGACCCCATGAAACAACGGCTGGACACGCATAAAGAGGTAGACACCGCTTTTCATGTGGACCCCCGACAGAAGCGCAGAGACCGAGGATGGCGCACTCGGCGAGCCATGCGCCTTTGGCAACCAACTAAATAGCGGGAGGATTGCACACTTTAAACCCACTCCGGTTATTATCAGCGCATATGGCAAAATCAGAGAGGACCTGTCGAGCTGGGCAAGTATCACTGCGGCAGCCTCCATATCCAAAACACCCGTAAGTTTGTAGATATATCCAACGCCAAATAGGTAAAACTGCATGGCGATTATGCCTGTCATAAGGTAAAACATGCCATCGTACATCGACCGGTTGTCACGATTATACATTACCAAAACAGAGACGACAACGGCCGCAACCTCAATCAGGACGAATATATTAAACAAGTCCCGCGTCAGGAAAATCCCTATAAGCAGCCCCTGCCATACAAAGAGCAGGAACCAGAACAGCTTCCCTTCGTTTTCGTTGTAGCTGTACAACGCCGCCATCAAAAAGGATATTGCTGTCAACGCAACAAACACGGAAGATAGCGTATCCGCCCTCAATACAATCCCCATGACACTTTCATATGCTCCAATGCTTGTAACAATCTCCCCTGCCTTTACAAGGAAAAAGAGATACCCTGCAAAACCTGTGAAAACTGTCTGCGCCGCAATCGCAACTACTTTTGCCGCTCTCACGGACGAAAACACATATAAGAAAACCGCTATAAAAATTGGGGCTATCACAAAGTATGGAAGCATTTGCTATACTCCTTCACGTATGTCGTCATTCGTCCATTTTCATTTTTTTTAGCAAATCCCACTCAGTGGTTTTGAACTGGCGGGACAGGGCTATCAGCATTGTCATGTTGACCGCCGTCACTGCGACGCCTATTATAATAGCCGTTATCATAAGCGCCTGAGGCAATGGGTCGGCTGCATTCTGCCCCACATCGCCTCCGATTGGAGGCAAAATGCCGCTTCGGAAGCCAAGGCTCAGAAAAAACATGACGACAGATATCTCCATGATTATAATTGAAACGATACCTTTAATGACGCCCTTGCTGGTAATCAGGCCAAACAGGCTGACAAAAAACAAAACTACAGCAAAGATTTCCACAATTTCATAGTTCATAGCTCCTTACCTCCGCTCAAAGGCGATATATCTGTAAAAGATAATGATAAATCCGAACGAAACCTTCATTGCTATCAATAGGTTCATGAGAATCATATATGCGGTGCGAAACTGCGGAAACTGGACGTAAAATCCGAAAAAAATAAAAACCGCCGCAAGTACGACAATGGCCGCGAAGGTCATTTTCTCAAAAATCATAATCTTTCCAAACCGCACATCGTAGACATTGTGTATCAAGTACCTGCAAATAAAAAATGACGCAACGGCGACGCCGCCTTGAAACCCCCCACCGGGTGAGATATGCCCATTTAAGATAAGGTAAACTCCAAAAATCAGCATCGCAGGGCAAATTATGCGAATCGTATAAACATCCACAGCATCAGACTTCGTCACGCCCGCAAACTGCTCATCGGTTATCTCAGACTCGTTGCGCCAAGACATATGCGCAACGCCTACCACGCTAATCAGAAGCATCAGGGCTTCAAAAAGCGTGTCGTACACCCTATATCCCAAATATATTGATGTGACGGCATTCTCTCCCCCCACCTCAAACATAAACCTTGAGAGATACAAATCCCTCAAATAGGTGCTGGCCGCTCCCTCCGGAATGAAATACACAAACAAGACGGCGAGCAGACCGGTAAAAGCAATGGGTAACACAAGCTTCCTAAAGCGCATTAAAAAAATTTTTTCCTTTGGCGGGTCTGGGGTCACTTCCGTCACCAAAGTAAAATACTTTTCAAAGCAGACAATCATAAAAACCGTCGAAAACGAACTTACCGCAACCTCAGCCATCGCAACGTCAGGCGCTCCCAGCACAAAAAAGCAAATTGCAGAAATTGTCGAAAAAATTGCTAGGTATACAATCAACCTGACAAGCTTTCGCGCCTGAATTGCTAAAATAGCGCTGGTGACCCAAAAAACAAGAAGTACATAAATCATAACGCTCTGCCCCTCAATCGACTACTTGCCGCCGTGGCCGTCGTCGTACCCTTCGATATACTGTTCCTCGGTTATCCCCTCAATGCTCTGATAAGCAGCACGAGCTAGGATGTGGGCCGTCAGAGGGTTCAAAATTATGAAAAGAACCATTATAAGCAGCACTTTAAGCGAGAAAGAGCTAAACCCATGCCTGATTATAATCCCAATCATGAAGGTGATAGCGCCTACAGTGTCGATTTTCGCAAGCACCAACAGGCGAAGATAAAAATCCTTGAATTTATAAAGCCCCACCACGCCGGTCAGCATTACTGCAAGCCCTATGATTGTTACTATATTTCCAATCAGTTCCATCACTTATTCCCCCTCATGCGGTCCTTAATGAAAAAGGTTATAAAAATAACGCTGATAAACCCAAATAGCGCATAAATGATAGCATAGTCCAGCATATATGCGCGGTCGAAAATCGACGCAATCGCTATTATCAGGATTATGACCTTGACAGAAATAAGGCTCATCCCGAGAAGCCTGTCCCAAACAGTCGGCCCCTGCACAGTCCTAATGATGTATAGGAGCATAAACGCAAGCAAAATCCATATAACATACATGTAATTCAAACCTCCTTCTGCGCCTTGAGAAGCTTATCTTCTAGCCCGCCCTTTACTTTATCGCTGGCATTAGCAAGCTCCAGCAATCCCCATGTTTTTTCGTGCAGCAAAAGAACAACAATCTTATCCCCCCGGACTTCAAGCGTGACCGAGCCGGGCACAAGCGTAATTGAGTTGGCAAGCATCACTTTCAGAAAATCGTTTGTGATATCAGTACGTATTTCGACCACATCAGCCTTTGCGCCTTTTACTACAAGCCTAATCGCAGAAATCGCACCCAAATACATCTGCCCAATCAAGTAAATTATATAAATAAAAAACTTAAAATAATTGACTCCGGCAATTTTTTCTAAGGGGAGGAATTTCCTGCAAAAAAGCACACAGACCGTGCTGACCGCAAATCCAATCAACACTGAGGCAAGCGTAAATTCCTCTCTCAAAACAAGCCATATTATGGTAAAAATAATTACCATATAAATCATATTTCTCTTCATAAATATAACCCCCCTTTTTCAATATTTTCAGGGCGTCCGTTGATTATAGCACTATTAAACTGCGTTTACAACACCAAAACGGACTATTTTGCGCAAAAATTGCGCCTAACACAGCCCGTGGAAAACTAAGAATGCAGGCGGCTAAATCACCCTGCACTCCAGATAATAGCGTTTGTCCCGCGCATGCCCTACAGAAAAACTCTTTTTGGGAAATACCCCCCGGGCCGCCACAGTCGCAAATAGCTCCGACTTCTCCATTGCCGGCAGTATTAGCCCCACGCAGCCCTCCCCCTCAGACAGCCTGCGCACCGAAGATTCTCCATGGATATAGTCAACCCGGCATCTGCCGGCCCCCTCAAATTCATCTAGAAACTCCTGCATCGCGTAAAGCATATCGCCAATACAATCGGCGGCAACTCCAATTTCCCCGCTGCGCCCACCTGCTACCCAAGTTATTTTGTAGTCGTCCCCTTGTCGCATAGCCTTTTTAAACGCATCAACAAACTCGTCCGGGCGGGTTTCGAATGCCGCGCGGTGAATCGCCTCAAAGTCAATAGCCTCGTCGTATACATTATTTAGCTCCACCAGCGCGCGGCGGGCGGGATGCCCCTCCCTCTCCGCCTCGGACAAGCTTCCCTTAAGCTCGTCCCAGTAGACCTTGGCGGCAGCAAGCGAGTGATTGCCGTCGCCCATCACCATCAGCATATCGTCTTTTTTATGCAGCTCCCTGACCGCCGCTATCACGCCCCGGGCGGCTTCGCCATCGACGCGCATCCCCTTGATATGCCCTCCGCCCTCCATCAGGTCGAAATCGTACAGAATGGGCAGTTTTCCCGCCATTGCGGAAAGCGGTCCGATTACTAAATCTTCGCAGTCGTCGATAAATGTTATTATGTGCGGCAGCTCCAAGCTTGCCGCACGCCTGATGCGCACACGCGGAGGCAGCCTGTCCAAAACCGTGCCCTCGCTTGCCCTTATTGCTGTGTCCGTGCGGGAGAAGTCATATGCCTCGAGATCCAAAGCCCCGACTATACCCTTGCGCACACGTCCATCCGGCTGTGTCCGCTCAACATATACGAAGCAGTCACCGACCTTGCCAAGTGCGCCTCTGTCCAGATAATCCGTCATTGCCTTACTGATTTTTTTGATTTCCCTTTCCTCGTCAATTTCCTCCAAGTACGCCTCGGGAATTATGAGATTTAGGGTCGAGGGCGCATCCCCGACATTGGCTTTCACCCGCTCCCAATATTCTCGCTCGGAGGAAAATTGGTCGCAAGCGACGACGGCCCATTTTTCCATGGATGCTCCGTCAGGAAGCAAGATATCCGCAGGGGTAAAAATATTTTTATTCATACTAATTAATCGCTCCAGTCTTTATAACGTTATCTAAGCTTGAAATTTTTTGGCGCAAAAATAAGCAGCAGCACCGTCCCTGCGCCAAGGTACACAAGCGTGATTGCAACTATCGATATGGAATACGTAAAAAACGCAAACTGCCTTTGCATTTGCATCCACGTCGCCATACCAATTGCTCCGTTTACCACCGAAAAAACTATGCTCTTGGCATTCCCTGCGCTGTCGTAAGGTTGAATCACGTAGTAGAGGAACAGATCGTTAAATGCGAAGAAAACGCCTATGCTCGTCATCAAAACAAAAAACACCCCTGCATATGCCAAGTTCATTTCCCCGAAAAGTATGAGCAGCGCTGCGATTATCGAAAGAGAAAAGGCTGTCGTCACAACTAGGTTGTACTTAACAACAACAGACAGCCGGGACTTGAAGGACGCCAGTATAGTCTGCCTCATGCGGTAATATGGATAGTGCAGCATCTGCACGTCGCAGTTGGAAAATATCGAAGCCGTCACCACCCTGCTCATCGACGCCATAGAAACCACAAAGAGCAAAACAGGGGCAAGGTAAAACAACGACGTCAGTATGTCTCCGGCGGAATCAAACCCCTCAAAGTGCCCATTGGCAATCAGGAAACTAACAGGCAAAGTCCCCTCTACGACACGCACATACGCCGCAAACAGGGCCGCCGCCGCAAAGGGGGCAAGCGCAATCACTACCCTTCTGACGATTTTCTTCAAAAAAAATACCCTGTGTCGATCGAAGAAAATGGCATTAAGGTACGCAAAGCCCATTTTGCCCTTATGCTTGTCATCTTGCAGGTTATCCTTCTGTATGTATTTGTCCCATTTCTTTACTCCGAGGCGCTCGCTGGCGCTCATCGTTTCCATTTTTGCATAATACACATCGTAGTGGCTTATTTTTGCTCGGAGCAGCTCTCCAAAAAGCGGATAATTTCTTATGTAGAAAAGCGCTGCAACTCCAAGCAGTATGGACAGTGCAATAGTCAATGGGTTTGTTATTACCGCCTCCAGGTTGGGGTAGCGCACAAAATATGGAATAACAAAGGCCGGAGCATAAATTACTATTGTGCCCACTATAGAAAACAGCGTATCCCCAAAATGCTTCCCGAAGCGGCGGAACATCCATAGATTCACGGCTTCGCCCGCTAATCGGCAGCCGGTCAGCACTACAACCACCGTCAAAACACCCCAAAGTGTTATGCCCGCCAGCGCGAATGCCACGAGGAAAAATGGGATGTACAAGAAAAATTCTGAGACACGGTCGACGATGATGCGGGATTTTGCATATGCGGCGGGATTTGCGCGAAGATAGTACAGCATCAATTTATCATTTCTGTAGTTGAGGGGACTTGCGGATATGCTCGCCGTGAAGCCTCCGGCGACGCTGACAATAAGCCATATAAGCACAGCCCGGGTAATGACGCCATGTGCCGTCATCGAATAAAACACGTTGTCCGCCGTGAACAGGGCTGTAATCCCGCCGAGCATAACGGCTTGGTTAATCACGGCTCCGGCAAAGACCAGAAAAGCCATGTACAGCAGGTGCATCAGTATCTTCTTGTTTACTACGTACAAAACGCCGAGTATGGTGAACACTAGCTTGAGCCCATATTCGCCATAGGCATTTTGCCCAAACAGCTTTTTTACGCCCGGGATGCTTCTTAGGAAATTGATTATCCTGTTCGACGCAACCGTAAAGCGCACATGAAAGGAGGTCAGAATCAATCTCAGCATGAATCTAGACATCGGCAGTCTCCTCCGCCATCATTTCCATTATGCGGTTTTCGAAGTCCTTGTCGTGCAGTTTTTCCGCATCCAGCTCCGACAGCTTTCCATTGTGCAATATAACGATTTCGTCGCACAGGTCTTGAGCCAGTGGCAGGATGTGAGTCGAGAATATGATTATATGCTCGTCCTTTATAGATTTTATCAAATTTTTGATTTGCAGGGCTACGACCACGTCAAAGGAAGTGAGAGGCTCGTCCAGCAGTATTACCGGTGGCCGCAAAATCAAGAATGCCAGAATTTGGAGTTTGTTTTGCATGCCGTGGGAGTATTCCCTTATGAGCTTGTGTCTGTCGTCTTCGGAGAAGTCAATCAGCTTAAACGCACTGTCAAAGTCAACTTCCCCTTGAATCTTGCCTTCATTGATGTCGACAAAGAATTTCAGGAATTCCTGCCCCGTCATAAATTCGGGAAGGTGCGCTTGTGTAAACACGAACCCTATGTCGTCAAAGGATGCAGGGCGCGCAGGTTCGCCGTCCATTTCCATATTGACGGCGCCCCCATCGGGCGCAAGGTTGCCCGTGAAGCAGTTGAACATAGTGGTTTTTCCCGCACCATTTCTGCCCAAGAGCCCATATATCTTGCCTTTTTCGAAGTTGTACGTCGCTTCCGTCAGCACGGGCTTGTCTTCGAAACTTTTTGTCAGCCCTGTCACACTTAGTTTCAATTCTGTTCTCCTTGTTCTGTAAAGATATTCTTGAGCTACCACGAGCATTATAATATGACTCGTACAATTGGTCAACTGCTTGCTGCTCAGCACCCTTGCCTCTGCTGCGGCTGTGCGCTTAAATGACAAGGGTGCTGAGCAATTACAAACAAAAGGCAACTATTCAGTGCCTGCTATCTGTCCGGCATTGAGAAGCCTGTACACTCCTCTACGCTCGGTCAGTTCCGTAGCAGTAGCCGGAATTCCCTCTCTACGATGAGCGCACAGGCTTCTCAATGCCTGCTCCTAGGTTTTCTTGGCTGGCTTGGCTGGCACTGAATAGTCATCCAGCAAAAGATGGTAGATAATCTGAAAATTTGAGTTTTTTCTTGACAAATGGCTCGCAACGCCCTATACTGTCCCCAGTCTCGTTGGGACAATCTCTTGCATGAGGAGGATATGTATATGTTAGTATTAAAGGTGATTTCGACCTAAAACCGAATATTGGCGCATTCTGATTTGCAGGGGGAAACACCCCTTTGCTACGCTTATTATGCGCAAACGCAACCTTTCGTCAATACTGCTGATTAGCTGGGTACGATTGAGGTCGTACTCTTTTTGATTTTGCCGTGCAAGCCAGCAGCTTCAAACCGAGGCTGCTGTTTGCACGGCGTTTTCTTAGAAATTTAAAATTTATTTTACAGGAGTCTATAATAATGCTAGATTTAAAAACCTACGGCTATACCGAAACCCAGCCCCAACCAGACGGGCTGCTCCCCGCCCGCATTACGGCGGCACATAAGGAGCGCTATGAGCTGGTGTCGCAGCGGGGCACAGCGTTTGGCAGGCTGAAAACCAGCGCCTATCACTCCCCCGAGCCGCAGATTTTCCCCACAGTAGGAGACTTCGTCTTTATCAAAGAGGTGGAAGGCGGCGACTGCCAAATCGTGGAAACCCTGCCGAGGAGGACATACTTCGCCAGGCTCGACCCTAACCCAAACGGCGGCACGCAACAGGCGGTTGCCGCAAATATTGACTATGTGTTCATCATGACATCATTAAACAGGGATTTCAGTGTGGGCAGAGTCGAGCGATACTTGGTTCTGGCACGCCAAAGCGGGGCTACGCCAATCGTCATTTTGACCAAGGCCGACCTTGTGGCTGATGCCGACATGATGGTATCACAAGTAAAAGCCATCGCCCAAGACATCGACGTTGTACCGATTTGCGCATTGGACGGCACTGGCCTCGATAGGATCATGGAGTATCTTTCCCCGGAAAAAACCGTGGTCTTCCTAGGCATGTCCGGCGTGGGCAAATCGTCGCTGCTCAATGCGCTGATGGGCAAGGAGATCATGGCTGTGGGGGACATCAGGGAAGACGACAGCCGAGGGCGGCACACCACCACCCATCGCCAGCTTCTCATGCTTCCATCCGGTGCGATGGTAGTGGACACGCCAGGCATGAGAAGCATCGGCATGTGGGGGGCGAGCGACGGACTGAGCGAGACCTATGCCGACATAGAGGCGCTTCTAACCAAGTGCCGCTTTTCTGACTGCCGCCACGAAACGGAACCGGGCTGCGCAGTGCTGGAGGCAATAGAAAATGGGGAACTGTCCGTATCCCGCTTAAGGAGCTATTACACAATGCAACGGGAATCGGCTTATTCGGAAAAAAGGGCCGATTACCTGCGCAAAAAGCAAGAGTGGGGCAAATCAATAGAAAAATACAACCGCCGACACTATAAAAACGAGCAACATGAATGATGCAAGCGGTACTGCAAGCCAGCTCCTCTGGTTGCGTCCGGGGCAATCGTGTGATATTATACTGCGCAGCATTGTTTGCCAAAGGAGTTTATGCAAAATGGAGAGCTCGGATATCCGCAAAACCAATAAGCCACTGGCCTATGCGATGGCACTGCTTGCTGTCGTGATTTGGTCTTCGGCATTTCCTGCGTCGAGATATGCGCTGGAATATTATGGGCCAATGTCGCTGATGCTGATGCGGTTTATATCAGCATCTGCGACATTGGCTGTGATTGGCTACTTCAAGAAAATCAGACTGCCTCGAAAGCAGGACATCCTCAAGTTTTTGGCCGGCGGCTTTGTCGGCGTGTTCTTGTATATGTTCTTCTTCAACCTTGGCGCAGTCACCGTCGTCGCAGGCGTTGGGAGCTTCATTGTAGCTTCCGCCCCGGTTTATACGCTGATTTTATCGCGGATAATCCTCAAAGAAACCGTCAAGCCCCTCTGCTGGGTCGGCGTGGGAGTCAGCTTCTGTGGGCTCATAATCATAATGGTGAGCCAGCTGACCGAGTTTGCGTTCAACATTGGCATCATCCTTATACTCGGCTCGGCTCTATCGACAGGCGGACACAATATCATCCAACGCAACTTCCTTAAAAACTATACCGCCCTGGAGGCTACGACCTACACAATCATCGGTGCGACTATTTTCATGCTCGTGTTCATCCCCGGCATGATTCGTGAACTTCCCGGCAACCCCACACACGTCAACCTGATTGTCTTATACCTAGGCGTAATCCCTGCGGCACTGGGCTATCTCTGCTGGGGCTTTGCCCTTTCCAAGGCCGAGAAAACGACGCACGTTGCTGTCTTTTTGTACTTGATCCCCTTTGCGGCTTCGCTCCTAGCCTATTTATGGCTGGACGAAACCTTCCCGCTCCTGACATTCCTTGGCGGGGTCGTGATTATTGCAGGCATGTTCGTCAGCAACTTTCTGGGGGTGCACGACAAAGGCTGAACGTTTATAAGTCACAGGGTACAAGGCCTTGGGAAGACAGGGAGTCTCGGTGATGCTATCGGCTACAGCATTTCCTTCAGGGCCTTAGCCAGCTGGTCAGGGCAAGAGGTACCCCGCTGTCCGCATTTTATCCCTTCAAGGCGCCCTATTGCCTCGCTTGCATCCATGCCCTTTACCAATTGCGAAATCCCCTTGAGGTTGCCCTCACAGCCGCCGTCAAAGATTACCTTCACGATGGCCCTGTCTTTAACGTCAATGTCGATTTTTCTTGCGCACGTCCCTGTTGTCTTATATGTAGCAGTCATTTGTTTTCTCCTTACAAGTTTAATAATTCCTACATACTCGGCTGCAACCTCATGCCGGGTAGATATTTATCTGCAAAATCCATAAAGGCCTCGCGGATTAGCGCCTGCCCCTTGTCGTTGGGGTGTATGCCATCGACACAGAGCAGCTGCGCATAGTCGCTATAATCCAAAAACGCTGAACGTATGTCCACTACCCGGCAATTGTTTTTCATGCCAAGCTGCGAAATCTCCAGCGAATACCTCTCGTGGTGACGGTAGATATAGTGCGCATCTCCCAAGAACCGCATTATGTTCTCCCGGCTAAGCCCATCACGACATATCCAGTTTAAATACCTCTCATGGTGGAGCGGCGGCAGTGTCGTGAGTAGCGGAACGATGTCATGGGACACAAGCGCATCAATCATGTCTTGAATCTGCTCTGAAAACGTCTTCAGCGGCACTTTCGGGGAATGCTCAATGTTGGGCTGGGCGGAAATTTCCGCCCAAGGCATATCGCAATCGTTTCCGCCATATTCCAAAACTGCGATATCGCAGGGCCTCCCCTTGTCCAAATGCCGGAGCAGGCGCTGCTTGCCTTTTGTCACCGTGCATCCGAACCTCGAAAAATTCTCAACAGTGGCATGGAGGGCGCTAGAGCACATGCTCACGGCGTTGTCCTTTAATATGCGGTACTTCCCGGCGAAGTCGTCAAGCACGACGCCTTGAAACACCGAATCCCCCCAAACGCCGATTTTCAACTGCGCTTTTCCCGGCAAAGCTGCGCGCAAGGCTTGTAAACTGGTAATTATTTCCATTCCATAACTCCTTCTGCGCCACAGCGCAATCAGAGGCACTGCCCCTTAATACATATTCCCTGTCACGATGAGCTGCCCCCCCACTATACCACGGGCGCTTGCCCCGCGCAAAGCTAACATGCGCAATCTATGCATTTGCTATTTGGATTTTGCCTTTTTCTCCGCCGCTACAAGTTTGTATGCGCAAGCCGCCAGCACTGCACCTACCAGCGGGCCTGCTATGAACACCCAGAGGTCGGAAAGTGCCTGCCCTCCTGCGAAAAGCGCCGGCCCTATGCTGCGGGCGGGGTTTACCGATGTGCCCGTAAGCGGTATGCCGACTATGTGCACGAAAACGAGCGTCAGGCCAATTACAATCCCTGCGACGCTACCTTTGGACGAATCTGCCGTAACACCTAGGATTGTCAGCACGAAAATGAACGTCAGGATTATTTCGACTAGAAGCCCCCCGCCAACCCCGCCGGCATTTGCCACGGCGTTTGAGCCTAGGCCGCCCGTTAAGTCAATCCCTGAAACCGACGAAACCGCAAAGAGCAACGCCGCACCGCAAATAGCCCCAACAACCTGAGCGACCACGTAGCACACAAAATCTTTGCCGCCAATGCGCTTGTCCAAGAGAGCCCCCAGCGAAACTGCAGGGTTGATATGGCATCCGGAGACATTGCCTATAACATATGCCATAGCGACGATTGACAATCCAAAGGCGAGGGCAACCGCAAGATGTCCGCCTGCCGCATCAGCCCCCAAAAACACGGCGCTGCCGCACCCCATGAACACAAGGACTGCCGTGCCAACAAACTCTGCCATATACTTCTTAAAACCACTGTTTCCCATTTTTCATTCTTCCTTTCGCTTTTTTATGCTTCTAATTTTATCACGTTAAACACTAAAAAACAAGCGGCGGATGGTTTCATCGCCGTGTTTTTGCGTGAGCTAATTGCTCATCAATCAAGCGCCGAGTATAGTATGTTTATCGCCGGGCCGTAGTCTCCGTAT
>Ga0209755_10000447_pt1 | contig 75168 bp, 72 predicted proteins | sample TergutCo191P1_FD_187301 | JGI IMG/M metagenome (GOLD analysis project Ga0209755, IMG submission 187301) | Cornitermes sp. P1 segment gut microbial communities from Petit-Saut dam, French Guiana - Co191P1 (SPAdes) (version 2) | ecosystem: Host-associated > Arthropoda: Insects > Digestive system...
CAACTGACTTCGGCAAGAAAATCATGTCTCTTAAAGAAATCAAAAAAAATCTTGGAGAGACCAAAAAACGATGATTTGCACTACAAGTTTTCGCAACAACACAAACCCGCAATGCTTTGCTTTCGCTCAGCTTGCGGGTTATATTCTTTTTTTCGTAGCCGAAAACAAGATACAACTATGAGAGTAGAATGTCAACGAAAATATTTGTCAGAAAAATTTATTTTTTCCAGCCGAAACTCCTGTCCGCTTAAATACTCTAAAATCCCGGCGTTTGTGCTGAAGGAAAAAATGAGTTTATATGAGCAAAGTGCTTGTTTTGCTTCGCCGTATGGTTTGTTTTTTCGCTCGCTGCCGTACTTGCCGTCACCGAGTATGGGGTGTCCTATATCTGCGAGCTGTGCGCGTATTTGATGGGTTCTGCCTGTTATCAGGCGGCATTCGAGCAGGGAGAGAGCACCTGCTGTAGCGACGGTCTTGTATTCCATGATGGCTGTCTTTGCGCCGGGCTTACGGATTTTTGTTACGTAGACTCGATTTTTTACAGCATCTTTGAAAATATATCCCTCAAGCCGCCCTGTCGGCGGATTGAGTGAGCCGTGTACCGCGGCGAGATAATATTTGTCAATCTCCCTATTTTTTATTTTTTCGTTTATAATACGTAGCGTTTCAGCGTTTTTTGCGGCAATAACTACCCCTGATGTGTTTCGGTCTATGCGGTTGCAAAGTGCAGGGGCGAATGAATTCTCATCGCGTGGCCGCCACTCTCCGCTCTTGTGCAGATATGCCTGCACCCTTGCGATTATCGAGCTATGATCAAAATTGCCGTCGCTGTGGCAAAGGATTCCTGCGGGTTTATTTATGAGCATTATGTTGTCGTCCTCATACACGAGGTCGAGTGATGGTGCCGATATTTTGAGATACGCTGTTTTCTCATCAGGAATCTCAAAAAATTCATCATTTATGTACATTTGCACGACATCGCCGTCGATTAGTTTATACTCGCGCTTTGCGCCTTTTCCGCCGACCTTGATTCGCTTTAGGCGAATGTATTTTTGCAAAAGAGAAGTCGGCAACGAAGGTACAACCTTCGCAACAAATCGATCAAGCCGCTGCCCAGCATCATTTTTGCTTATAGTGAATTCTTTCATGTTATGTGACTATTGCCCTTCTCCGAAGCGGGTAATGAGCTGTTTGCATCATTGCTTTTTGTTTAATAAAGCCGTTGCTTAATACCGCAAAACACATATTATAGTATCTCTGAGGTTCTGTAAAGCAATTTTATTCGAAATCGCAATCACTGATGAACTTGACTTTTAATAAATAGTGTGCTAATGTTATGGCAACTTGCAACATTAGCACACTATTTGCGAAAAGAGAGAGACGATGTACATAAAACGTAAAATTGAAGATAAATTATTGATGCTTTCCGACAGTTTTCCTGTGGTTATAGTGACAGGTGCGCGGCAAGTTGGTAAAACAACGCTGCTAAAGCATTTAAGTCAGGCTGACCGCAAGTTTGTTTCGCTGGATATTCCCGAAAATAAAATGATGGCGACGTTTGAGCCGGATGCTTTTTTGCAAAAATACGAACCGCCTGTGGTTATAGATGAATTTCAGTACGCACCTGAGTTGCTTAGATACATCAAAGCATATGTTGATAAACATAAAACTTGCGGCGATTTTTGGCTGACAGGCTCGCAGAGCTTTGTTTCCATGAAAAATGCTTCTGAAAGCCTTGCAGGGCGTGCAGGAATTATCAACCTGTACAGTTTATCCAATTCTGAAATCACCGGAACGTTGTTTGGTGAATATGAAACATCGTTTGACGAACTGCAAAGCCGAATGGGCAGTGCTTTGCCGATGAGCAAACGCGAAACCTTCGAGAGAATACTAAAAGGCGGAATGCCGCGCCTCTATGAGAACTTTACGGCGACGAATTACGATTATTTCAGCGCATACTTCCAGACATACCTCTCGCGCGATATAAAAGATTTGGCGCAGGTTGCCGATGAGCTTTCATTTTATAAATTTATACAGGTGTGCAGTACCTTGGCGGCAAAGCAGATAAGTTATACGGAAATTTCAAAGCGCGTAGGGATTACCGCAAATAAGGCAAAGCAGTGGATGTCAGTTCTGGTTTCATCGGGAATAATCTTGCTATTGCAACCTTATTTCAGCAACGCCCTAAAGCGAGTTGTAAAAACATCTAAGATGTATTTCATGGATACAGGTCTTTTGTGTTACCTGCGTGGGATTGAAAGCGCAGATGCGCTTGAAAGAAGTGCTGAGAGTGGGGATATTTTTGAAAACTACGTTGTCAGTGAGATTAACAAAAGTTATGCCTGTGCAGGGAAGCACCCGCCGCTATATTATTACAGAGATGCAAATAACCGTAAGGAGATAGACTTGCTCATTGAGCGTGATGGTGTGGTTTTTCCGATTGAAATAAAGGAGGGCAGCAACCCGGACGGAAAAGCTGCCAAGAATTTTGATGCGGTTTCGCCGCTCGGAAACATAGGCACCGGCAATATAATTTGCAACTGCAAAGACATTTACCCGGTCTCACCCAATACCTGGGCAGTTCCGCATTGGTGTGTGTGATAGGTAATTGCGAAAGTCGCACTCACAACTGCTCCAAGGTCAAAATTTGCTAAAGTTTAACACAATTATTCCGATACATAATGTAGAAGGTGAAATTATCGGCAATTATTTTTACACAACGAGACGTATAAACACGATTAGATACAGTGCATACAGAAGGATAAAATTCTTGCAAGGATGCGGAGCAAGGAGATTTTGCTGTGGACATAGGTAGTATTTTTTCAAGTCATACACAGAGTTCGTCGTTTACCAATATACCCATGCGAGAGCCAAACTTCGGAAATGACAATTTCCGAAACCTATTTGCGAAGTTTACATCATCAAATTTAGTAGTCAATGAGGGGATGGATAGAAATGCGATACATGCAGCAGTGAGCAATGCTCTTGCGGGAGAAAGTACCTCACAGGTTACTGCAAACTCAAACTCTCGCTTTATACAATCTGCTTTGCCGCAGCATTTGCAGCAGGGCAATGCGGCACGGTTTAATATTCGCGACTATTATCCACCATTTACTTCGAGGGAACTGTTTGAAAAAATATATCAAGCACAGCATACTCTTTTGTTTGAAACTAATTTTACCGGAATGTCCGACGTAGAAATTCTTGATTATATTGAGAACTTTTTCATAGAAAAGTTTGGCGAGAATTTCGACAAGGCTTTTGTGCTAGATATACGGTCTGATGAGTTTTATGCTGAACACGCTTCGCGAGGTATGCCTAGTCCAAATGGAGAACGTGATTTTTTTCACATTGGTTTTATGTTCAGGTGGATTCAAGGGCAGATTTTTGGACCTGACCCCGAAAGGCGACAAGCTGCACATCGGGAGAGATTGTTTGGGGATAAAAGCGACGATGAAATCAGAGAAACAATAATGGATAGGTTCTCACCGCCATTGACTTATCGCGATTTGGCGACGATGCACAGAGAAATGAGAGAGGTCGGTCTTTTTCAGCGTGAAACGGAGCGGTTTTTTGGGAATGCAGTAAGGCACGGTATTACACACGGAGTTAGAACTTATGACAATAATAGCTGGGCGGCGGTACTCAATCGTCCTGTGAACTGGCAAAATATAATTGATAGTCAAAATGATATTTTCCAACTTGGAAATCGTTTGCCGAGCAAAGAGTTTATACGATTTTTTGAAGATGTTATCCCGAGATTTACAAGCGGGCGCGAGCAAAGTAGTTTAAACTCGTGGTTGTCGTCTGTGCGGAGTTTGGGTGCGGTATAGTAGTTGCTGATTTGATAAATTTATGAAATGAGGAGATTTTGTTATGTTTATACACCAATGTACCATGTCGAACGTGCCAATGTTCATGACCCCTGAAAGGGTAGAACGTATGAGGACTCGCATCGAGGGAGGTAGTTCGTATCAGCCGCCGATTTTCACCTTTGAAGAGCTGATGAAAAAAGGCATTGACCTAAGACCGAGCCAGCCTGATACCGACACTTTGCTAAGTAGTTTAAGTGAGAGCTTGGGAGTGACTATCACTATCCGCGTTGTGGATTACGATAGTGATTACGAAAAGCCTGTTCCTACGGACGGTGATTTTCGCAGTGTCGAAATTTGTGGTCGTCTATTAAAACAAATGGGGAGCGATAAAGACCTGTTTGCAGCTATCAAAGAGCGAATCCAAAATTGGCTTGACGATACTGATGAGTTTAAAGAAGCGCATGGAGATACGATAGCTCAAATGGGATTTTCAATCGGCACGAACAGTACCGTGTATTGGGTTTTACCGCATGAAGATGCGACCGAATATGAAGCAGAGAAGTTAAGCGAGAGTTGGGAGTACGATAATCCTTTTGTTGCTCGCGCAAAAGAGCGTACTCTGCCGTGTTTGTTTGAAAAACTGGACGAATATACAATTGAGTTATTCCACGAGCTTTTAGCCAAGTGGCGTGGTATGAACGTTGATTCGGAGGGTTATGGTGGTGAAGAAAATGGATATTAGCAGCGATTAAACTCTTGGTTGTGTGTGCAGAGTAAATGCCGACATCGGTGATTTAGTGTTTGGGTGTTCCTGTAGATGATTGCAGGAACGCCTTTTGTTGTTAGGCTGTCATGTCGTAGTATTCTATGGTTGTGCTTTTTTGCATTGGTATGTTTGGTTTGCGGGATTGTTTTATGTGTTGTTCGGTGTTGAAGATGTTTTGTTTATTGTAGTCGGATAGGTGTTTATAATGTGGGTGTTTGGTGATGTCGTATTTTTTTGATATGAATGGTCTTACACCTCTTACTGTGCAGATACATTTATTGCTGGGCATTATGGCTAGTTCCTTAGCCGTTTGTCAAGAGTTTTTTCACCGCTTGAACGCAAAAACGCCCATGAAGTAGGGTGTAATATCCCGTTCATGGGCGTTGCTGTTCATAATCTCGATAATTATGCTGTGGGACTTTTGGGGTTGTTTTACGGCGTTCTGCTTATAATGTGCGTGAATAGTATGCCACGTCTGCAACTCTGCCGTAAAAATTCGATTCAGGCAAAACTGCATTTCTCGTTTTCGCCATTAATTATTAAATCCTTTCACGCATAATATAAATACTACCGCCAAGCCCAAAACGGACAAGGCAATGCAGAAAACCAAATTACTCTACCTTAAAGTATAACACACTTACTCTTGCAAGTTCATTCGTTTGAGAAAAAATGTTATTGACGTTAATGCTGAAAAATGTTAGAATCGAAGCATAAAGAGAGAGGGTGCAACGAACACCCCCCCCTCGGGCAACAGCCGCCAAGGGCGGTGGGCTTGCTTCGTATTTCAAAGAGAAATATTCGGCTGACCTTTAGCGAAAATTGGGGGGCCGTTTATTTCTTTCTGCTTCGCTTGTGCTTGCGGACCTTACGGTTCCTGCGGACTTTGCGGTTTTTCATAATCTCATATATCAGGCGAGCGATTTTAACCGCTACCATCAATAGTTCATATGCCGACAATGTACCACCTCCCTTGGGTTGGATAAAACTACCCTCCCTTCAGAAGCAAGCCCTGAAACGTCAAAAAATTCGTACCGCCCTAACGCTCTGTGCTTGTGTGGTATTATATGCCTATGGTTATAGCGTTGTCAATACACATTTAAGTGTGAAAAAGCCTGCAAAATGTAGATTTTTCACACTTTTGTGAAGCAGAGGGACGGGGGTTGCTGCTTCGCTGTCTACTGCTAGCATTATGCTATGAAGCAGCTCCCCCGTCCCCTGATGGCCTCGCGCAATTCTGCCGCCTTTTCCTCGGGGCAGGTGGGATTGCACCATGCGCCTGCGCCTGTTTCGCTGGATGCGAAGAACTGTTGCTTTTCCGCTGAGCGCATTGGAGGAATGAATTCAATATGGAAATGGAAAAACTCATCGCTCTCACCTGACGGCGGTGCGTTGTGCATACACATCATGTATGGGAAATGCGTGTTAAAAAGGGCATCGTACATGGCAGAAGTGTCGCGAACAATTTCCCCGAGAGCATCAAGCTCAGCATCTGTCATCTGTGCGATATTTGCCACATGGCGTTTAGCCGTTATGTGCGTGGCGTATGCCGTTTGTGCGAAAAAAGGCATATAGAGCGTGAAATGCTCGTTATCATAAATTATACGTCTGCCGTCTTTTATTTCCTGCGTAAGCAACTCGCAAAACAGGCATTTGCCCGTCTTATCAAAATGCGCCTTGCTGCCTTCAAGCTCATCTCTTAAATTTTTCGGAACAAACGGGTAGCCGTAGACCTGTCCGTGAGGGTGGGGCATGGTAACACCCACGACATCACCGCGGTTTTCGAAGATAAATATGTACTTTATCTCAGGGTCTCTTGCAAAATCGGTGTAAACCTCTTTCCACATACGTGAAAGTTTATGCACATGCTCATCTGCAAGCTGCGACAGGCTGACTTCGTGCTTATCAGCGTAGAGCAAGACTTCACAACGACCATATGCGGGCTTCGCTTCAAACAAGCCATCCGCAACATCGTCAGGCGTGGGCGGGGTTACAGACAGTGCGGGGAAATCGTTGGGATACCGAAATACGTCAAAGCCTTCGTCAGGCACTTTTCCGCTCCCGACACAGAAAGGACACCAGTTTTTCGGCATCTGCGGACGTTCCTGTCGGTGGCTTGCGACCATCAGCCAGTCGCGTGTAATCGGGTTATATCTAAGTTCAGCCATTGTGTTGACAACTCCTCTCTATTCCGCCTTCTTTGCGCACATTTAGGAAATGGCAAGCGCCATCACCGAAAAACGCACACATCTTCGAGCTATATTGCTCCCGAAGTTCATCGGGTACAAAGGCGAGTATTGTTCCTGCGAACCCCCCGCCGTGAACGCGCCATGCGCCTTTTTCTTTGAGTATTTTCTCCGAGAGCGCCAGTGCAAGTGTCAGCCCTTGGTCATGCGGTGCAGCACCTGTAAAGACATTTTGCAAATATGCAAGCGACGAACGTCCCGATTCGTTGACTAAATCTAAAAAAGTCTGCATATCGCCGCGATTTAGCGCAGCGGCCTGTTTTCTTACACGTGCATCGTCGTCATAAAAGTGAATGGAGCGAAGTATCGCCCTGCTGCTCAGATGCCTCAGTTTATCTATTTGTTCGTAGAAAACATCGCTTGATACTTCGCTTAAATAGCTCTTGCCGAAATGGCCTGCTACTGTTTTCATTTCGCTTGGAATTGCTGCATATTCGTTTGTGAGGTCTGCATGGGAGCCGCCTGTATCAACCACACATAGCGAATAACCTGAAAAATCTGCCGGGACAGGTGTCACTATAGTGTTTTCAGGGTCAGTGAAGTCTATCTTGCTAAGTCCTCCAAAGCTCGAAGCGGCTTGATCCATAAGCCCGCAAGGCTTTCCGAAATATTCATTTTCTGCATATTTACCCGCAATCGCTATATCAAGGGGAGACACTTCCGCGCCGAACAACCCTTTAAAGATGTTGCCGAGCAGAACCTCAAATGCCGCAGAACTGGACAGCCCCGAGCCTGCGGGAATGGTAGAGCTGACTGTCGCATCAAATCCGCCTATTGCATGACCGTGCGTGTCAAACCACGCTGCAACGCCTCTGACAAGCGCAGCAGTGCTTTCTTTTTCGTCTTCTTGCCGCTCAAGTGTGCTAAGGTCAACCGTCAAGTCTCCATATTGCTTGTTATACAAGTTGACTGTGCTTGTTCCGTTAGGGACTGCCGTGCAAGTTATTTCCAAATCCACTGCGGCGGCAAGCACAAATCCGTACTGATGGTCCGTATGATTTCCACCAATCTCCACACGCCCGGGCGCAGAGAAAATTCGCTCGTTCATAAAATAAATAATCCTCTCAATAATTTTATTATTACGATTATCGCAGAGTACACGCCAATCGTCAATTATAATCGGAAAAAATAACTTAAAAAGAGTCAGATAAAAGGAAATAGCTGATGTTTTGATGTGTTATCCCATCGCGGCTCATATCGACATTATCCATGGAAAGCACATACTTCGGGAAGTTATCGGCAATGCTGTAATAGGCTCCGAACTCACGAGTCACCGTTTTTTCGCTTGCGAGCAAATAGCAAACTTGAATGTATATCCGCTTGCCGTCTTTATCTCCCAGAAAATCAATTTCTTTTTCACCCACACGCCCGACGGTAACAGTATAGCCGCGCCGCCACAGCTCCAAACAGACCATGTTTTCAAGAACAAGCTCAATGTCTCGCTCATTGTGACCGTATACTGCTTGCCGTAGTCCATGGTCAGCAACATAGTATTTTTCTTGTACTTGCAGTATTTTTTTGCCGGATATGTCTAATCGTTTGATTTTGCCAAATAAATATGCATCTTCGCAGTATTTTAAGTAATTCAGGATTGTTTCAGGGGCTACGGTGCGCTGTTCGCTTTTGAAAAATTTAGACAGGCTGTTTGCTGAAAATGATTTGCCGATATTCGCCATTACATATGCTATGATGCGCTCAAGCAAATCAACATCTCTGATATTGTTGCGCTTCATAATGTCTTTTATTACGACCGAACCATGAAGGTCTTGCAGATACTGCTTAGTGTCGCTTTCACTAAGAGCGGCTTTCAAGGGGAACGGCATACCTCCTTGCTTTAAATATTGCATGAACAGGTCTGCTTCGGACAGCGCCCGTTTCTTATAGCTCATTGCCATGCTGTATTCGCGTAGTGAAAAGGGATATACCTGTATTTGAATGTATCTGCCCGACAGCTTTGTTGCAAACTCGCCTGACAGCATTTTTGAGTTTGAGCCGGTGATGTAAATGTCCGTATCGGAACTCATTCTCAGAGAGTTAATGCATGACTCCCAATTGTCAACCTCTTGAAGTTCGTCAAAAAAGAGATAGGTGCGTCCTTTTATGGATTCAATTTTGCTTTTCAAATAGCTGTGCAATTTCTTTGCATCTTTAAGCTCGTCAAGCTCCATATCCTCAAAATTGAGCATAATCACATTTTCGCCTGATACACCCTTTTTTTTTAGCTCCAGGCGTACCATTTCCAACATAACCGACTTTCCGCTTCTGCGTAGGCCGGTCAATATTTTTACCAGCTCCGGTTCATCTATGAACCCACGGAGTTTCTCCATATAAGTTTCACGCCAAACCATTTAAAGCACCCCCAGGGATGATTTGCTTCAATTATAACTGAAACATCAGGGGGTGTCAACTATTTTATCAGTTATAACTGATAAAACTCTCTATAGAGGAGTCCACCTACCTCATTACCTTTCTTGCAAGTTTTATTGCTGCGCGGTACCAAATTGGTTCCATGCGTTTTCTTACATCTATTATGCGCTCCATTATTGCTATTTTTTGCGGGCATTCTTTTTCGCATTTGCCGCATCTTATGCAGTCATACAAGGAAAATGTAGGGCTGAAACCTCCTGAGGTTGTCGCAAATTGCGTGATTCCGGCAAAGCGGCTTATAGTATAGCTGGTGTTGTATGAGAGAAAACTATCGGGGATATTTATCCCCCTTGGGCAAGGCAGGCAGTAGTTACAGCCTGTACAGGGGATTTTGTATGAAGCCTGAAAAATATCGGCTACTTTGTCTATAACAGCCAGCTCATCATCTGACATACAGCCCGGCTCAGATACCGAGGCGAGTGTGATGTTTTCTTCAAGCTGTGCCATATTGCTCATGCCCGACAGCACCACCGCAGGTTCGGCGTGATGCCACAACCAGCGGAGTGCCCATGAGGCAGCGGAGGCCTTAGGGTTATTTTGCTCAAACATTTTAAGTGCAGCGGGCGGCAAATCATTTGAAAGCCTCCCTCCGAGTAACGGCTCCATGATAAACACCGGTATATCCTTCGAGTAGGCATATTTTAAGCCATCGAGCCCCGCCTGATAGTTTATATTGATGTAATTATACTGAATCATGCAAAATTCCCAGTCGTATGCATCAATCAGCTTTGTGAACTCATCTTTTAAACCGTGAAAAGAAAATCCGACCTGCCTAATCTTTCCCTCAGCTTTTTTTCCTGCAATCCATTTTTCCACACCAAGTCCGCACATACGCTGCCAATCGGCAAGCCCTGACAGGTTATGCATAAAGTAGTAGTCTATATAGTCGGTTCGGAGACGTGAAAGCTCCTCATTGAATACGTTGTCAAAATCTTCGTAGCTGCGGCACTTAAAGAGGGGTAGCTTTGTTCCGATATACACCTTCTCACGCACCTTGTTTTTTTCTAAAACAGTCCCCAGCGCAACCTCGCTTCCGGGGTATAGGTATGCGGTGTCAAAAAAGTTTATGCCTTTTTCGATTGCGTGCATAATAAGCGGCTCCGCTTTTAGCATGTCGATTCGACCCAAACTGCCGGGCAGGCGCATACAACCAAGCCCCAATACGGACAGTTTGTTGCCGGACTTTTTATCCAAACGATATTGCATACTGCTTGTTGCTCCAATCTTGATTTAATTTGCTTTTTATTTATAGTACAACAAATGCAGCACAAAGACAAGCGTCATATGTACTTGACTAAAAGAATATAAGGGTCTACAATGAAAGCGGAAATGTTTAACTGTGGGAACAATATAAAATGAGAGAGTGGGATAGGAATATAGTTTGATAGGGGACTTTAAACGTTATGACATGGCGCGGCGGCCAAACAGGCAATGGCACATTCTTCGGCCTATAACATGGCTTCTCAGCTATCCCACCTGCATAAGCCACAAAGCAAAGATAAATAAGGATAAAATGCCGGATAATATTAAACCACCGTTCTTTTTGTTATGCAATCACAATGCCTTTATGGATTTTAAGGTCATGACAAAAGCGATTTTTCCGAAACGGGCAAATTACGTAGTCGCCATTGACGGTTTTATCGGCAGGGGCTGGTTGCTTCGTGCCGTAGGGTGTATATGCACTCGTAAATTTGCCCGAAGCATCAATCTGGTAATCAACATGCTTCACGCAAAAAGTAATGGCGATATTGTAGTGCTTTTTCCGGAAGCCAGGTACTCTTTGTGCGGCACACAAGCAGAGTTGCCGGAATCAGTCGGCAAAATGGTACGCAAAATGGGTATACCCGTGGTTACATTTATAATGCACGGGCATCACATAAACTCTCCTGTCTGGAACGTCGGAAACCGAAAGGTCAAGCCGATAGAGTCTGAAATGAAGCTGCTTTTCACAAAGGAGCAGGTTAATGAGTTATCTGTAAGTGAGATTAACGAGCGGCTTGCAGAAGTGTTCCGGTATGACGACTTTGCGTGGCAAAAAGAAAAAGGTGTTAAAGTAAAGCTCAAAACAAGAGCCGAAGGTTTGCACAAAATTCTATATCAATGCCCTGCCTGTAAAGTTGAGTACAAAATGTCGTCTAAGGGCATTACATTGAAGTGCGACAGTTGCGGGAAAGTATGGGAAATGAGTGAACTCGGCGAGCTTAGTGCGCAAACAGGGGAGACGGAGTTTTCGCATATTCCGGACTGGTATGAGTGGGAATGTTCCAATGTGCAAAGTGAAATTGATAACGGCACGTATTCGTTTGAAGCAAAAGTGCGTGTTGAATCACTTCCGAATGATAAAAAATTCATTACATTTAAAGAACGTGCCAAGTTGACACATGACATGGAAGGTTTCAGGCTGGTCGGCATTTATGATGGAGAGCAATATGATGTCAAATGGCCCGCACAAACGATGCACTCATGCCATATTGAGTTTAACTATATGGGTCGAGGTGATTGCGTTGACTTAAATACAACTGACGACACGCTTTATTTGTTCCCCGAGGACGGTAAAGGATTCTCAGTAACAAAAGTAAGCATAGCCACAGAGAAACTATTTAAGCTGAGCAACAAAAAGCTGGCAGAAGCGAAAAATGCCCAATCACGTTAGTTCAGAGTGTAGCAGATGCTGGGCTGTTTGCGGAGTCTTTTTTGTCGCAGCAGGGTGAAGATTACCTGGCTCGCAAAAAAGCGTAGCAAATTGCTCAGTATCTGCGAAAAGAAAAAGCAGAAAAGAAAAAGCACGAAAAAAACATTTGACATACGTCCCATTTTGTCTTATAATGTTTTGATGTGTGCAGGAGGCCTAGGAGTACCCGAATGTTTATCGATCTTCGAGAGATAATTGGAGTTCCCGGCGGCGTAGTCTCGTTTGACTTCGAGCCTGATTTATCGGAAGCGGTCGCAGGATCGATTGTTTCGATAGCACAGCCGGCGAGAGCTGCGGGAAATGTTACAAACAGCGCAGGAGTGCTGACATTTTCGGCGAATATGGATGCATCGTGCAAATGTATCTGTGCAAGATGTCTTAAAGAGTTCGAGCTACCTGTACATAAGCACATATCGGCGAATCTCACTGAAGGGGGAGCAGGCGAAAACCCCGACGGTTACTTCCTTCAGGGAGACAAGGTCGATGCAGGTGAAATAATACTCACAGAGTTTATTTTAGATATGGATGACAGGCAACTATGCAGTGAAGATTGCAAAGGTCTATGCCAAAAATGCGGTGTTGATTTGAACACCAAACCGTGTAACTGCAAGAAAGATATTGACCCTAGACTTGCTGTCCTGAGTCAATTACTGGATAAAGATTAGCCCATAGGAGGTGTTACATATGGCAGTACCAAAGAGTAAAGTCTCTAAAGCAAGGAGAGATAAAAGGCGCTCATCACACTGGAAGCTGGAATCTCCCGGACTCTCAAAATGCTCCAAGTGTGGAGAACTGCGTTTGCCGCACAGAGTCTGCAAGGCATGCGGAAACTATAACGGTCGCGAGGTCACATAGATAAACGCTGCTATTTTTTAGGGCGGGGGATTTCCCCCGTCTTTCACGTGTAAAGAGGTTCACCTATGTATAGCGTAGTTAAGTCAATCAGGCAAAACTCTCCTGCGAGTGGTAGCATCATATCAACCGGAGATGTGTTGCGCAAAATAAACGGGAACATCATAGGAGATGTTTTGGATTATCAGTTTCACTCCTATGACAGCAACCTGGATATCGAGCTGCACGATACAAACGGGAAAGTGAAACTTGTTTCGCTGACAAAACCGGAGGGCGACGACCTTGGCATCGAATTTGACTCTTTTTTGATGGATAAAGAGCGAGTTTGCGAGAATAAATGCATTTTTTGCTTTATGAATCAGTTACCGAAAGGTATGCGCAACTCCTTATATTATAAAGACGATGACGTGAGACTTTCATTTTTGCACGGCAACTATGTCACGCTCACAAACTTATCAAAAGCTGATGCCGAGCGCATTATTGAATATCGTATCAGTCCGATAAATGTGTCGGTTCATTCGCTCAACCCAACACTCAGATCTTTTATGATGGGTGGCAGCAGGGGCGGAAAGTCTTTAGATGTTCTCAAGATGCTCGCTCTAAGCGGTATTACGCTAAATTGCCAGATTGTCTGTTGCCCCGGCGTAAACTCAGGCAAGGAACTTAGAAAAACTATCGAGGGACTTATGAAACTCGGCACGGCAGTAAATTCGGTTTCTGTTGTTCCCGTGGGGCTTACGAAATACAGGGAGCGGCTTCATCAGCTTGAACCGTTTAACAGCGACCTTGCGCGGAGGACTGTGCGATTGGTTTCACATTTTGCAAGAATGTGCCGCAGAAAACGAGGCTCACGGGTGTTTTTCTGCGCAGATGAGCTCTACATGACGGCAGGGCTTGAGTTGCCGAGTGATAAGCACTATGAAGAGTATCCGCAGTTAGAGAACGGTGTTGGCATGATGCGGCTGTTTATAACAGAGTTTGAGAATGCTCTTTTAAACCATCAAAAAAGTACCGCCACTTCTTGTACCGATAACCTCAATAAAAAACTGTCAATTGCAACCGGAAAACTAGCATATCCTTTTATTAAAAATCTTATTGACAAAGCATCAGAGAAATGTGGTACAATTGACTGCGAAGTCTTCGCTATAACCAATGACTTTTTCGGGCACGGAATTACTGTTTCGGGACTGATTACCGGTGGTGACATTTTAGCGCAACTTGAAGGTAAAAACCTCGGGCCAAAACTGCTCATACCTCAGAACATGCTCAAACATGGTGAAAATGTGCTTTTGGACGATGTTACGGCTTCTGAACTGTCTGAAAAATTGGGTGTTCCCGTAGAGGTCGTGGGGCAGAGCGGAAATGAATTTTTTAACGCACTTTTTGGATAAAGTTAGTTCCTGTAAGGTGGAGGATAACGATGGCTAACCCGCTTGTCGCGATTGTCGGCAGACCAAATGTAGGTAAATCAACGCTTTTTAACAGGCTTGCGGGCAAGCGTCTTTCCATTGTCGAAGACACTCCGGGGGTTACTCGGGATAGACTGTATGCCAAGACCGACTGGAACGGGCGCAAGTTTGACATTGTGGACACCGGCGGGATTGAGCCAAAGGCAGACAGTGAGATTTTGGTTTTTATGCGCGAGCAGGCGATGCTTGCCATAGAGATGGCAGATGTCATAGTGCTTGTGACCGATTTCACCACGGGTGTCACGGCATCAGACGAAGAGGTTGCCCGAATGCTCAACAAGGCAGGTAAACCTATTGTTTTGGCTGTCAATAAGATGGACTCAATAGGTCCAGTTCACCCCGATATTTATGAGTTTTATTCCTTGGGTCTGGGTGAGCCTATAGCTTTATCTGCGGTACACGGGCATGGTACGGGTGATTTGCTTGATGCGTGTGTGGCGCTTTTTGCTGAGCCGTCAGGTGATGATGAGGACGAAACCGATATTATCCGTGTAGCGATTATAGGTAAGCCAAATGCAGGAAAGTCCTCTCTTGTGAATAAAATACTGGGCGAGGAACGGGTTATTGTAAGCGATAAAGCCGGAACAACCAGAGATGCCGTTGATACTCCTTTTGAAAATGAGCATGGAAAATATGTGTTTATTGACACCGCAGGTCTCAGGCGTAAATCAAAAATCGACACCAGAATCGAAAAATACAGCGTACTGCGGGCGCAGATCGCAATCGAACGCGCTGATGTCTGCATTATACTGATAGATGCTCAGGAGGGTGTCACCGAGCAAGACACAAAGGTTGCAGGACTTGCACACGAAGCGGGCAAGGCGAGTATCATTACCATAAATAAATGGGACTTGATAGAAAAAGAGACAAACACCATGGAACAAATGCGCAGTGAAGTCATGCGCGACCTCAGCTATATGACATATGCACCTACTTTGTTTATATCGGCACTGACAGGTAAAAGAGTGGATAAGCTCTTTGAGATGATTAACTTTGTCAGCGAGCAGGCATCTATGCGAATAACAACGGGTACTCTCAATTCGGTGCTTGCCGATGCTACAATGCGAGTACAGCCGCCGACCGACAGGGGAAGGAGGCTCAAAGTATTCTACATGACACAAGCGGGCATTAAGCCGCCCACATTTATTTGCTTTTGCAATGATTCCGAGCTGTTTCATTTCTCATATCTTCGATATCTTGAAAATCAAATCAGGTCGGTTTTTGGTCTTAAAGGCACTCCAATACGGATGATTGTCAGAGAGCGGGAAAAAGAGGGTTAATGTTTAAATAATTTCAAGCCGATGTAACGTAAAGGAATGGTCAATAGCATGTCGTTTTTTCTTTTAATCTTAATTACAGCAATACCTGCCTATGTTCTGGGCAGTGTCAACGGAGCAATAATTGCATCTAAACTTTTGTACCGCAAAGACATACGCGGCTATGGCAGCGGAAATCCCGGGCTTACGAATTTTTATAGAACTTTCGGCAAGGGCGGGGCGTTGCTTGTTGTTTTGATTGACGTTTTTAAAACCATTGCGCCGGTTATATTCGGAGGTTGGTTGTTCTCTAACTTTCCGGATATGGTGCTCCCTGCGGTGAATCCGTTTGATGCAACTTTCTCGGAGCAAGCTGCATTTTGGCCGTTTGATGTGTATTTTCAAGAAAATCTTTTAGGACAGGCTGTTGCGGGTTTATTTGTTGTGCTGGGGCACTGTTTCCCTGTGTTTTACAAGTTCGCGGGTGGCAAGGGCATCATGGCTATAGGCGCAATAGTAATTGTCCTCGACTGGAGGCTTGCGCTCATCGCGTGGGGTGTGTTCATTCTGATTACTGCACTGACCCGCTATGTCTCGCTTGCATCAATGATTGGCTGTACAGCGCTTGCAGTTTCCATGAGAATACTCGGCATCGGCGGAATCCCTGAGTTTGTGGTAATAGTGTTAATTGCAATTCTGGTTCACATCAGGCACGCTGCGAACATAAAGCGGCTCATAAAAGGAGAGGAATCAAAGCTGAGTTTGAGCAGAAAAAAATCGTAGGGGACAGGCTTGCCTGTCCCGCAAATGTGGTTTTTTCTGCATAGTATCCGCAGATAATGGGCATAATAGGGAGTAAGTATTTTGAAAGTTTCTGTTTTTGGCTGTGGTGCTTGGGGGACGGCTGTTGCGCTTGTTCTGCATGATAATGGGTATAATGTCACTATGTGGTCAAAGTTTGACGACGAAGTGAAAAAGCTGAGAGATTCGCGCAAAAACAAGCTGCTGCCTGATATTTTGATACCAAACGATATTACGCTAACATCGGATTTGAGCGAGGCTGTGAGTGAAGCAAAGGCTGTCATAATCGTAGTGCCATCTTTTGCTCTGCGGGAAACTGCGGCGGCTATTGCTGAGATTATCGGCAGTGATGCCATCGTGATATGTATGTCTAAGGGGATAGAGAAGGACACTTGTGGGCTGTTTTCAGACATCTTAGAGGAAGTGCTTCCGGATGGCACAATGATAGCCGTTGTTTCAGGCCCTACACACGCCGAGGAAGTATCGAAGCGTGTGCCTTCTGCGTGCGTTGTGGCTGCTACCGATATGTCTGTAGCGATGCGGGTGCAAAACCTCTTGATGAATAAATATTTAAGGGTATACACGTCCACAGATCTCATAGGCGTAGAACTCGGAGCGGCACTAAAAAACGTCATAGCTCTCAGTGCAGGAATCGGCACAGGGCTTGGGATAGGTGATAACGGTCTTGCTATGCTGATGACTCGCGGGCTCGCCGAGATTGCGGAGCTCTGCATGAAAATGGGCGGAAGCAAAGAAACCCTTGCGGGTCTTGCAGGGCTTGGTGATTTGATTGTAACCTGTATGTCCGAACACTCCAGAAACAGGCGAGCAGGGCGGCTCATAGGGCAGGGGATGAGTGCCGAGGAGGCGATGCAAACTGTCGGGGCTGTAGTAGAAGGGTATTATGCTGCAAGCTCTGCAAAAGACCTTGCAGAGCTGATGGACGTGGATATGCCCATTTGCCTTGAAACTTACAGGGTTCTCTATGAGGGCAAGTCTCCGCAAAAGGCACTGGAAGATTTAATGAGCAGAAGCAGACGAAGCGAACAAAGCACAGGCGGCGAACTTTGGGTCACTTAATTGAGCGATTTAAGCCTCATATTCCGCTCATTGACTGTACTGAGTAATGATTTAGCTAGTGAGACAGCGCCATCGTTATTTTCCGCCTCAACAACATCTTCGAGTTCACTTATAGACTGCAAAATGTCATTTTCTAACTGTGATAAGGATGAATGAGATTTAACAGGGGATGAATTGACCGCATCATACACTTTTTCTACTTGCTTTTTTGTAGATTTATCATCAATATTATCTAACATATTCTTTAGCTTCACTGATGCATTCTTAACGTATGCAATCTCATATTGTCTTTTCTCTTCGGCATCAGCAGTTTTTTCGTTTGCAATTAGGTTAGCAATAAGAACTATGCCATATAGACCGGCGAGAATGAGCTGTGTCACTAATGGTGCGTTAATGCTTTCAGGGTCAATGAAGATAAAAACTATGCCAACAATCAGCGCAACTGCAAAATAAAAGGCTGAAATCGAGTAAATAGTTGCGCCAAACAACCATGAACTTTTTCCTTTGCGAATAAGAAATGGAGTAATAATGAGCATAGCAAATGAAAAATGAATAAACACGTATGAAATCCACACAGAAGCCGAGTGTTCAAAACCTGCCAAAAGGAAAAACACAACATTAAAAATAACAAGGAAAATTGTTTCCATTATTCGCCATAATATATCTGTCTTTTTCATTAAGAGATTCCTCACATTCTGCTCATAATTTCTGTTTTCTTTGTGTCGAACTCTGATTGCTCAATAAGTCCCATGTCGAGCATATCTTTTAGTTTTTTGAGCGTTGCAACGGGATCATCCGCACTGTTTGCGCTGTTACCATCCTTTGATGGAGGTGCTTCTGCCGATTTTTGCGTGAACCTGCCGCTTGGCTGTGGAGCTGTAGGCTGTGGTGTCATTTGTTGCACCGGTGAGAACATTTGCTGCGCCATATTTCCAAAAGCACTGCCGGCAGCCATTCCCATACCCATACCTGCACCGGCAGCAGCTAAACCACCGGAACCGGGATTATTTGCCAAATCACGTAAAATGTCTTTAGCTTGCTGTCTGCCCCAATCTTCACCCAGAACATCCATAACACCTTTATCAGCTTGTGCATTTCGCATTTTTGCGATAGCATCCATTCCTATTTCATCATAGCGACGGCGCAGCTCGTCATCGTCGATATCGAGCGCAGCTATCGAAAATTTCACCAAACCCAAGCCGTAATCCTCGAAAACCTCACCAAGGAAAGGCTCAACAGATTCGGCAAATTCTTCGATGTGAGCCTCAATCCCAAGCAATTCAACCTGTGTTTCATTGAGGGCACGGGTTATGCTCGATTTAATTTTACTTTGAAACTCATTTGCGAAGTAGTCGTCCAGCAATTCCTGCTGTGCCATGGCATTGATGTTGTTGCCAATGAGCTTGGTCAGAAATTGCTGGGGATTATCTATTTTTATTTTGTATGCGCCTCGCGCTCGGAGTTTTGTCGCTATGCCAAGCAGTTTGTCACGCACTTGAATAGGGGAAGATGTTCCCCAAAGTATCTCCATGCTGTGCGCTGTGCGGACAAAGTAAACTACACAGTTAAACGTGCTAATGCCTCCTGAAAAAGCATTGCGTAAGCGACTTATAAATGGGTAGTTCTCTGTCGAAAGCTGATATGTACCATTATCAAAAGTCTGCTCAATAACACCGCCTTTTATGAATATAGCTTCTTCGCCCGGCATGACTATGAGAGTGGAATTAGTGTTAAAATCCTCCTCTGGCTGTCGCCAGATAAGAAGGTCGCCGGGTCCTGAGTTTTTTATTACGTCGGTGAAGTTCTTTTTACCGCCAACAAATGCGGTTTCGTTAGGGTTTCTGTTAAATAGTGGCATGTTTGAACCTCCTGTTTTATTTATTCATCAAGCTCATTTTCTTCCCTTTTTAAATCAACCCACGCTTTTCCTGCGGCTGTAGCATCTTGACCAAGTTGCCTTAACGCATCGCGCCGCCCGAAATCGGTATCATCTTCGTTAGGGATGGAAAATGAATATTCAGGGAATTGCTCATGTAAGTTATCCTCAATAGAATTATTGTGCATTTCTGTGACATGATGTGGGGCTTCCTGATATATCGCAGGCGTATCCGTAGGATAATCTCTACCACTCATGTCTTCCGGCGGCAACGCACCAGCCACGCCAGCTGCAGCTGCGCCAGCTGCACCTAACCCCACGCCAACCCTTCTTGCACCATCGCGAAAGCGATTATCGGAATTCCCCTTGTCGTTGCTTTCTTGGGGTGCTTCATTTTCGGCATCACCATCAGGAAAACTTTCATCTGGCATATCACCTGAGTCGTTGTCTGCTTCGGTACTGTCGGAGTTTAAATCTTCACTGAGGTCGGTATCCGATTCTTCAGCAGTCGGTTCAGTGCTTTCCTCCTGTTGCTCCGGCTCTTCGCCCGTCGGCTCGGTCGCTTCTTCTGATTGCTCCGGTTCTTCGTCCGTTGGTTCGGCGACTTCCATCGGCTCTTCCTCTGTTGCGTTCAGGTTCTCACCAGCACTGTCCTCAGGTAATTCAGGTTCCTCATTATCGCCTGTATAATCTCCTCCTAAATCAGTGCCTTCGTCGCTTGCCAAGTCGCCGCCGTAATCCGCTTCGGGTTCACTGCTTGTGTCGCTTCCTATATCTGAACTTGTATCGCTCGGCACTTCGCCGCCGCCGATATCTCCGCTGTCATAACTTTCATCCATTGTATCATTACCTCAAATCTTCGATATTGTTGTTTTTACCGTAGCATCGGAAATCTTAATTTTAGTTCCATATCTGATTCGCCGTAGCAAATGCAGTTCAACACAGGCAAGCAGATGATTGTCAAACTCCTCATCGTTTAGCTCTTGTTTTATCAAAGTTGCCATCTGCCGAAATACATCCTTGACAACACCTGAATCTGCACTGTCAGGTTTGAATTTTTTTCTAAAAATGCGCCTTGCAATCTCACGCCCTAAAATGCGCTTGCCATAGTCGCATCCCTCGGTGCAAGACCTACAGTATGCACATTCAGGATATGGTCGCAGATTTTCTTTGCGGTCATTCCAATATGTGGAAAGCGACTTTATCCCGTCGTCTGAAAGTGTAATACTTATATTATTCGCCAGACGGTAATCCTCGGTTTTTATTTCCTCCGGCTCGTCCAGTTTGCCAAAAAATAGGAAAGCCTCGCCGGGCTTTAACTTTGCCAGTCGCTGCTGCTGGATTTCGGTCATATTTGCACTGTTTGCGAGTATTTCCTTGTCGCTTGCTTCCACAAGACGAAATGCCATCTTTATATCTGTGAGTGCTACAACGTCGGTTGTAACTTTGCGTGGCGATTGGTCGGCTATTATCATTAGAATCAACCACTACGGCTTCTTCATATGAGTACGTAATTGGTATAAGTTGAAACGACACTGCCGTATTTGGATGGTCTATAAGCGCACTGACAACTCGGCTCATATCGTTTTCTGTAATGGGCAGCTTATCAAAGGCAAAACAAAACGGTACCATGCTGTTTTGTAAGTTTTCAAGACTTTCACTCTTTACAACAGCTTTGACTGATTGGTTGTTAATGCCCCTGACTTGAGAAGTCAACTCGCTAATGTCAGCTTCTCGGTAATCATATTTCCCAAAATCAAGAGTTGCTTTACAAATCTGCATAAGTGCATTAATCGTACTCTCTAAATCTTTATCGCTTTGCCCTATTGCTCGTATGATGATATGCAAAGTTATAGAGGCTTTGTACGGCTGGTTAGTCACAGCCTGTGTTGTCCACAGTATCTCTAAGGAAATCTCACTACAGTTATGAGGTGCGTTTTTATAGTTTTGGAACACCTCAGAGAGAAGCCGTGCCATATCTTGCTTATACTCGGTGTCGATGTTAGCCGTCTCGGAGAAGCGTTTTTGAAGGATGGATAAATGCGGAACGGCTGTAATTTCAACCGCACCTAGACCTATGCGCTCGCCGTTTGTGAGAGTTTCGTATGAAATAGGCATACTTTATCCCCTTATGTTTTCAGTTAACCATTACTTTGTCAAATCATCATACAACCCTTTTGCTTTGCGTATCGCTGTTTCAGCTCGAACGACTTTCTTCTTCCAAGATGAGAGTTTCACCAAAACAATTGCCATAGGGACAATAAGTAAACCAAAGACCACAGATATAATAAAGTTTTCTGTCGCAATTCCAATAATTGCAATAATGATGAAAAGACCCATTAGCACTTTTAGTGCCAAAGTGACATTGTTGTAACCTTTCAATGCTTTAGTTGCCTTCTCTTGTATCCCATATTTATCTGCCTGAGCCTTTACAGCGTTGATGGCGTCATTAGCTTTTTGCTCCAAACCAAGTCTCTCTACTTCAGATTTCGTCTTATTAGCAACACCTTCTACTTTCTGTTTCAGCCCTTCATGCTTATTAACTTCGTTTTTTACAATACTTACACCTTTTTCTTTCAATTTTTCAATCATGATATAAGGTACCCCCTCATCTAGTATGTTAAACGGTATCATGTGTGGTCAGATGCAAGTCATCTAACCACACATAATCGCAGAAACTTATTAAAATGCGCCTGAATCGCCCGAAACTTTCTCATAAATGCCGCGCAGTGCATTTTTTTCTGACTTGAACTTTTGCGTTGCGTTTTTTATTCCAGCTTCTAAGGTGTCAATTTCTTGCTGAAATCTGGTGCGTATATCTTCACACTTTTTGTTATACGGTTTCCACATTCTCCTTTTAAGCAGAAGTAATACAATGGCACCTATTATACCTAAGATTAAACCAAACTCACCCATCACCCCAAGAAGAACTATTCCCAATACTACACTGCCAACTGCGCCCAATGTGTAGTACCAAGTTTTTGGAACAGGAACAGCCTCGACTTCTTGCTCCATAGCTTGATTTTTGTTATCAATCGCCGCCTTTAGCGATGAGTCCTCCGGCACACCCTCATTCCACCACCAGTTGCTTCCATCTCCATTTATCCACACCGAATGTTCATCCTCTCCATAACTAAAAACAACTCGGTACATGCCTAAGAAAATTCGCACTGTATCCTTTTGAATGCTCGCTCCGCCAAATGACAAACCTGTCGTTGTCTGTTTTCTTATTTGGTCTTCAGCTTTTTCTTTAAGCTCTTTTTCCACAATAGGTACGGCAATTTCATTAAAAGCTGCAGTTTGGGGATAATTAGCGTTTAATGTATCGACATTTGCAGGAAAAATCAGTTCCTCAATATCAACCAGTTTGTTTGTGTCAAAATTTGCATATAGACTATTAACATGATTATTTAAATCTCTGTTGCCGGATGCGAGAATTACCTTTCTAACAGAGGCAGTGCCGCTACTTGGCGCCCATTCCATACGAGTCTTTTCACGGACGTCCACACTATCTCCTCTGTCCACAGTGTATGTTTGTGAACGCTCATTTCCGACCTCGTAGTTGAAGGACTCGGTACCATTGCAATGAAAAACGTATGCAGGAACACAATAATGCTCCTCACGGACAACCTCAACCTTTTTAAACACATCCAGCGGCATAGCGGGTGAGCTGGTTAAAACTGAAACGACTATGCTATGAAGCTCGGACGGGGTTGCAGTTAGTGGAATTCCGCTCTCTATATTTTCTTTGGAAGCTATCTCTGCGTTTTTTATAGCTCTTTCTATTAAACACTCAGTTTTACATGAAGGACAACGTACTGCTGCGTTTGAATTAGTTGGAATCTTTAACGGTGATCCACAATTATTGCACTGAAAATCCCGTACCCTAGTGGTATACGCTTGTACGGTAGCTGCCTGTGTAGCTACATTACCATCGGACTGAGTGCCACACCCGGGGCAAAAAGCGGCACCTTCTTGGAGTTTCCCCCCACAACTTGAACAAAACATACTTAACCTCCCAAAAACATTAATTTTATTACAATAGTGCAGTCACACTATTGTGAAATCATAATTCTCCCCCATCACATTCAAGAAATAATTCAGGTGCTACTTTCAATGCATAGCAGACCGCACGCAAGTCTTCGGCGTACATGATTCTTGTACCATTTAATATCTCCGAAAAAATCTCGAATGGGATACCTGCCTTCATCGCAACTACTGATTGCATAATTTCATTATTGTCCAAATAGGTTCGCACTTTTTGGTGTACACGCATTTCTTGGCACCTCCCATATTCAGATAATCTGTAATTTAATGCATTATATTACAGTGATATTGAAATTACAAGTGCAAAATTCATATTTTTTTAATTTTTCTTGCCAAACTTGATATTTTCTGTATAATCTTCATTAGAGGAGTTGTGCAATGACTTACGAAATAGGTACACGCATACGCTATTTCCGCGAAGCGAAAAAAATGACACAGAAACAACTCGCCGATAGAATCGGTGTCACTAATTCTCGTGTTTGTAATTGGGAACAAGGAACAAATCGCCCTGATGTTGATAAACTGGCTGACATTTGCAAAGTGTTGTCAGTGTCGCCCAGTGAGTTGCTGGATGTGCGTCTTGATATTAACGAGTTCACAAATTACGAGCGGCAGCTAATTTTCGCATATCGCACAAGAGCTGATATGCAAAAAGCTGTAAGGCTGTTACTTGGATTGGATGAATTTTTTTGATGTTAAGACGGAGGTGGAACTTGATATGTTAGCTAAAAAAAGTCCTGCAATGAGGATAGCTACTTTGCGCCTAAAAGAACTCTCAGCCGGTGAAGAGGCTCGTATGCTCCACGATGCATGGCTAAAGCAGAAGCGGGATAACTATGCGAGGGAGCAGGGAGCGGTAGTAGCTGCGAAATATGAAATAGCCTCTGCAATGTTACGTGATAAAGAACCTATTGAGAAAATTATTAAGTATACTGACCTGACCCACGAAGAAATAACAAACTTACAAAATGGGGCTGTAGAAAAACACTAAAAACTTGTCATTCTGAGCGCAGCGAAGAATCTTTTTGCTCGTAAAATGCCTCACGAGAGAGATTCTCCGGTCGCTTCGCTCTCTCAGAATGACAAATCTTGTGTTTTGCAACAGTCCCTTTTTTATAAGTATTCGCAAATTGCGCAGTAGGCGTAAGGTACCTGTGAGCCCGTCGCGCTCCATCAAACTACAGCATCGTTATCGGAATAGACTTATCACTTCCTGCAAGTGTAACAAGGTTATCGTACAGACAGATAACCCCTCCTTGACCGCGCCTGACATTGGGTATCTTGTCAAGCACTGAAAATTTATCCACATCAGACTTATGCGGGTCGGCGTGTTTCTTAATTTCAACAGGATAAAGGGTGCCGCTTTCTTCAATCAGTAAGTCAATCTCATTGCCGTCACGGTCACGGTAGAAATAGAGCGGTACGTCCAAAATGCCGTTATTGGCGTAACTTTTGATGATTTCACTGACCGCAAAAGTCTCGAAAAAAGCACCTGCCATTGCACCACTTCTCAGAACATCTACTGTGTTCCAGCGGGTGAGATATGCGGCGAGTCCTGTGTCGAGGAAGTAGAGCTTTGGTGTTTTAACCGTGCGTTTTGTGATATTATTGTGGTATGGCGGCAGCAAGTAAACCAAGTTCGAAGTAACCAGAATCGAGAGCCACCGCTGAGCCGTTGGCTGGCTAATGCCGACATCACGGGCAAGAGATGCTAAATTTAGCAGTTGTCCTGTCAAACTCGCAGCTACCGTCATAAATTGCATGAATTTAAGCTCATCACCGACCTGTGTTAAATCCCTGACATCTCGTTCTATATAGGTCGCAACGTAGGCGGCGTAAAAGGTTCGCCGATCAAAGTCATGGTTTGCACAAAGCTCAGGAAAGCTGCCCCGATGAATCATATCCCAAATATCAGTATATGTAATATCTGCGTGATGTGTGACACGGTTTTCAAAATATCCATCTGTCGGCAAAAACGGTTCTCTAAAGTCAACTCCGTATATCTCTCGCAGTGAAAGACCGAACAAATTCAAAATTCCGAGCCGCCCCGCCAGAGATTCGCTGACGTTTTTCATCATGGAAAATTGCTGAGAACCTGAAAGGAAAAACTGTCCTTTTTTCTTCTCGCTGTCGAGTATTATTTTGATTTGCGGGAACAAACTTGGCGCATACTGCACTTCGTCTACAAACACGGGAGGGGGATTATCTTTGAAAAATGTATTGCTTTGAGTAACGGCACTTGTAAGCTGAATCTTATCGTCTAATGAGACGTACTTAGCAGTATTCGCAACTTCCTTGAGAAGTGTAGTCTTACCAACTTGTCGTGCCCCGGTGACCAGGACAGCACCAAACATTTTAGACAACTTGACAATAGCTTCGTCCGCATGGCGCTTGTAATGCATGTGAGACATCCTCCCCTCGTTCGGCAGATTTAATATTGAATATTATAATAGCCGAAAGCATCGCTTTTGTCAAGTCGGGACTTTAAAAAACAGCATACTAATTCTATGCGTTGCGTTATAATAAAGTCAAACTGATGCAAACAGGTTTATTATTGAGGAGATTGTGAGGTGTGCTGAAATGGTGACGGAGATAAAAGAAAAAGAAGTTATGACATTGCCGGAACTGAAAGAGAAGTATTCAACTAAATGGTTTAGGTATATCGTAGTGGGGGAATTAAACTATAAAGACCCTGATAAAGAAATGTGCTATGCTGTGATAACAGCTGACTCTGAAGAAGAACTGTACAAGCATCCTTTTCCTGATAAAGACAAGCATAACGGGGGTATAGATTCGGGTTACAATGTTCCTTTCACACCGGAAGTAGGGGGTATATACGCCCATGCCTAAACTAGCGATACCCGAAACAGGTAGAATTGAATGTGTAATACAAGTTAAGCCGAATAATTCTTACCTCATGAGAAAAATTAAATTCAAAGTGGATACGGGCGCCGATTTGTGTTGACAAAATGCGACGAATTCGGCTATAATATAACCAGTGTTTAAAATCAGCCGAAGGGAGCGCTTGTATGTATATAAAGCGGCATATTGAAAGTGCGCTGGAGTCAGCTATAAACGAAAAAGGTGCGCTTTGTATTACCGGAGCGCGGCAGGTCGGGAAATCCACTGTGCTGAAAAACATATTCAAAGAGCATAGGGAGCTATCTCTCGACGAGAGCAGGTTGCGCCGCATTGCGCTGGAACAGCCGGAAGAGTTTTTTGAAAGATTTCCCCCACCTGTGTTTGTCGATGAAATTCAATATGCGCCATCACTTTTTTCATATATCAAGCTCCACGTTGACAAGACAGGGGAAAAAGGAGCATTTGTGCTGTCCGGCTCTCAACGCTACGAAATGATGTTGGGCATGACTGAAAGTCTGGCGGGCAGGATAAGCTTAATAGACTTGTATGGGCTGTCTATGCGTGAAGTTTTAGGCGACGATTGCCGGGACACATTTATGCCAACGAAAGAATTTTTGGAAAATCGCCACCCCAAGCCGCTTAACTACAATGAGGTTTGGGAGCATATCTGGCGTGGGTTTTTCCCTGAAATTGTGGGACAAAATCCAAATTGGTCGCGATTTTATTCTGCCTACGTGCGAACGTACCTCGACCGTGATGTTTCAAAGCTTCAACAAGTTGGCGATTTGTTGCAATTTGAGAAGTTTATGACCTCTGTTGCTGCACGGACGGGTGGGTTACTTAACATCGCTGATATTGCAAAAGATACCGGAGTCAGCCAGCAAACTGCGGAAAAGTGGCTCTCGGTTTTGGTTGCGTCAAATATGGTATATATTTTGAAGCCGTATCACAACAATATTCTAAAAAGGGGAATCAAAACGCCAAAACTGTATTTTCTTGATACAGGGCTTGCGAGTTACTTGGTCGGCTGGGATAATGCACAGGTTTTGCAAAACGGAGCAATGTCGGGAGCAATGTTTGAGACGTATGTAATCAGTGAAATCATAAAGTCATGGACGAATAAGGATGGCGTAACGCCAAATATGAACTTCTACTTTTATCGTGACAAGGATGGCAACGAAATTGATTTGCTCATAAAGCAAAACGGGGTGCTTTACCCCATTGAAATCAAAAAACATATAAGCTGCGAAAAGAGCGACATTACAGCTTTTAGGCAACTTGAAAAAATCCCAGATATGAAGCGAGGCGAGGGCTGCGTTGTTTGTATGGCGGATGATGTGTTCCCAATAACGGCAACCGACAACGCCGTCGGCGTACGGTATTTGTGAGCCCGACACTTTGCACCAAACTACAGCATCGTTTTCTAAAGTCATGCGGAAATCTCTGCTATACGTCTTTTCAAAAGTGTGTATGGCAGTGTTTCCAACTGTGTACCAGCTGAGTTTTTTCAGCAGGAATCCGAAGAAGATAGCAAAATATCGAAATGAAAACGGTTGGACACTGCAAAGGATTGAGGGAAGTCACAATACCGGCGTGGCTGAATGAGGCAGCAGAGCGTGAAAAAATTAATTTCTCTTTTGTTTTGCAATCTGCATTAAAAGAGCAGCTGCACATGCAAGAATAGACAATAAAGCGAAGGACGGGGTTGGTGCTTGAAATCACTTTCAATTTTGAAAATACTTGCTTACATTCACAATTACTAATCCGATGGCAACAGTACAAATGAGTATTATTCCTAAAATAATTGGCAACAATACCCAACTTAACCTTACAAAACTGATAATAAGTGTTATTAAAACGGTCACTATAATTAACTCAAATCCAACAAATCTCATAACCTTTTTTCTGTTGAATCTTCCTCTCCCTGCGTCACTCATACCGTTCAAGCCAGCTATGAATCTGTCTCCTTTTCCCATCATAAACGCAACGCCTAATGATAAAAATGAAAGCAAGAGCAATGCATCGAGTATATAGAAAACTACCATAAGCGTACCTCTTTTCACTGTCCACTTGACAGGGGACACTTCAGTTGACAAAGTCATTATTGTTAAATAAAAAATGCGTTGCCTACAACAAAGCCAAGTCCGAAAGTAGCGGCAAAGATGGAACACCCCTCTAATACTTTTTCCCCGGTGATTGCGGAAATCTCTTTTATTTTATAACTGCGACTAACAGGGGCTGCTTTACTTGCACTGAAAATAATGGAAGGTACTGCGGATAAACCCAAAATTAGTAAAACATCATAGCTAATATATATGTTGGTTAGCAACTTCAACGTAAACATCACAAATAACGTTAAACTCGTAGAAATTGCTAAAGCAACGGTCAGTGTTCTCATAGTAATTTTCACGTATCTACCTCCCGATATTTAGATTACAAGCAAAATGAAGCGGAGGGACGGGGGTGCTGCTTCTTTCCCTCATCATGTCGTGGTACTGTTGCTTTATTTTAACGATAATATTCAAAAATGTCAACGATTTCAGCACATCAACTACTTCACTGCATCAACTACTTCGCACTTGCATCTAAGTGCGCGGTGTCGTTTTCCAGCGTCATGCGGAAATCTCCGTTATCCGTTTTCTCAAAAGTGTGTATGGCTGTGTTTCCGACCGTGTAACGGCTGCGTTTTTCGGCAGGAATACGCAGAAGATAACAAATAATAGCTCTAACCGTGCCGAAGTGTCCTACAAGAAAAATGTTATTATGATCAAGGCGCAAAATTTCGTCGAGGTAAGCATGGACTTTGGCAAAGTACGGCACAATGTTGTTGTCCATATACTCGCCAAATGCGGCACGAACCTTGGCATCGCTTATGCATTGCCCCTCAAACTCGCCGAACCCTGCTTCTCGCAAATTCGGGCTTGTGATAAGTGGGACATCGTGGCGGGTATTGATTATTTTCGCCGTCTTTTTTGCTCTGAGTAAATCGCTGGAATAGATAATATCACACGGCTCCGCAGAAAGCCGCTCGGCCAGAAGCTTTGCCTGATATATTCCTGCTTCATTAAGCTCTGTGTCTACAGAGCCTTGAATTCGTTTTGCCACGTTCCAATCGGTTTCTCCATGGCGAACTGTAGTAATTTTCAATCTCCGCACCTACCATCTGAGTGTTTTAAAATAGTTGCTACCAGTATAGCACAGGAGCCAAAAGAGGGCAATGAGCTTCATAATCGAATTTATTCAAATCAGCCAAAATCAACCTTGAAAATGCAAAGGAAATAAAGTATACTTGACTGGTTGTCACGAGTAACAACATGTGATTGCGAACGTTCCTAAAGCGAGGGTGATGTATGACATTTAAAGACTATCTTGGTAGCATAAAAGGGAAAACCGTCACGGTTGTTGGGGCGGGAGTTAGCAATACGCCGCTCATTGAGGCACTGTGCGCGGCGGGAGTTTCGACCTCTGTGCGCGATATGCGTACTTTTGCGGAGATGGGTGAGAGCGCGGAGCGTTTTGAAAATCTTGGAGCAAAACTCATCTTGGGTGAGAGCTATTTGCAAGACATCACGGAAGATATTATCTTCAGAACCCCGGGGCTTATGCCCTCAAATCCTGCACTTGCAGAAGCTGTGAGCAAGGGCGCAATGCTTACAAGTGAGATGGAAGTGTTTTTTGACGTATGCCCATGCTATACAATCGGCATAACAGGCAGTGACGGGAAAACAACCACCACTTCAATAATTGCAGAAATGCTGAAAAATGGTGGAAAAACAGTACATCTCGGCGGCAATATAGGTACTCCGCTACTCACGGGAGCAGATGAGATGAGCGCAGATGATATAGCCGTGGTTGAGATGTCGTCTTTTCAGCTTATAACGATGAAAAAGTGCCCAAACACAGCGATTGTGACGAATCTGACACCGAACCATCTTGATGTTCACAAGGATATGGATGAATACATAGGCGCAAAGCGGCGTATTTTCATAAACCAGAAAAGCACAGACAGGGCGATTTTTAACCTCGATAACGAAGTGACTCTTAATTATTCAAAAAGTGCGGTCGCAGATGAAGTGCTGATGTTTAGCCGCCAAAACAAAGTGAAAAACGGCGCGTACATGGAAAATGATGTAATTTATGATAACCGTGCCGGTGATAGAGAGGCGATTATAAACGCTGATGAAATTTTGCTGCCGGGTGTGCACAACATTGAAAACTACATGGCGGCATTTGCTGCGGTAAGAGAGCTTGTGAGCTATGATGTCATGCGTGAGACCGCAAAGACGTTTGGTGGAGTGAAGCATCGCTTAGAGTTCGTGCGAGAGCTTGACGGGGTGAAGTTTTATAACGACTCAATCGCTTCAAGCCCGACCAGAGCCATTGCGGGACTGAAATCGTTTGACAAAAAGGTGATTTTGATTGCGGGTGGCAAAGACAAGGGAATAACATTTGAAGAACTGGGAGCGGAGATCAGTAAGCGGGTAAAAAAGTTGATTTTAACAGGAGCAACGGCGTTGCAGATATACGAGGCGGTAATAAGTGCACCGCGTGAGGGAGAGCGGCCTGAGATTATTTTATGTGATGATTTTAAGTGTACTGTAAAAAGAGCATATGAGGGTGCAGACAGCGGCGATATAGTTTTATTGTCACCGGCATGTACTTCGTTTGACAGATTCAAAAACTTTGAAGAGCGTGGGAATGTTTTTAAGGAATTGGTTTGGAAATTATGAGTAAGGAGCAAAATAATGGCACTAGACATCAAAGAAGTATTAAAAGAACTTTGTGAAGTCCCCGGTCCATCGGGATTTGAAGAAGAGGTGGTTTTACGCGCAAAGAAACTCGTAGAGCCGTATATGGATGAAACATGGGTTGATACGCTCGGGAACCTCATGGGAGTCAGAAAATGCGGAAAACCGGGAGCGAAAAAACTACTGATTGATGCGCATATTGACGAGATTGGGTTTGTTGTTACCGCTATTGAGGAAGGCTTTCTCAAATTTTCTGCGCTGGGTGGGCTTGATGCAAGACTTTTACCTGCCGCAGGAGTTACAGTCATGACCGAGCCTGTGATGGACGGAGTGGTTTGCGTACTGCCTCCTCATATATTAAGACCGGAAGATACCGAAAAAGTCACGAAGATAGATGAGTTATATATTGATATCGGTTTATCGCAAGAAGAAGCAGAGAGGCTGATTCCCATCGGCACAGCGGGCGTTTTGGCGAGCAACACCAGAGACTTTGGTGAAAATCAAATTTGCTCTAAGGCACTGGATAACCGAGCAGGTTTTGCCGCTATACTCGGTGCGCTGGAACTTATAAAGAATGAGAGCTTTGATGATATTGACCTCTATGTGATGGCGAGCGTTCAGGAGGAAGTTGGTATGCGCGGCGCAGGGCCGGGGGCATTTGCTGTATCTCCTGATTATTGCATTGTCGTTGATGTAGGCGAAGCTAAAACGCCGGATGCAACGGATTATGAAATTCCTGAAAAGATGGGTGAAGGTGTTATCGTAGCACGAGGGCCGAATATGAACAGGGCTTTTACGGATATGATAATAAACATTGCTCGGGAAAAAGAGATAAACCACCAGATAACCGTTATACCGGGCGGCTCAAGTGGGACAAATACAAAAGAAATCCAAATATCGCAATGCGGTGTTGCAACAGCGTTTGTTGCTATCCCGATTAAATACGTACACAGTGCCAATGAGGTTGTACTTATAGATGATATAGAGAGTACAGCTAAGTTATTGGGCGAAACCATTAAGTCTGTGAAGGGGGCGTAAAGAAATGTTAGAGCTTTTAAAGGAACTTTGCGCCATAGACGGCGTAGCGGGCGATGAGGGGAAAGTTAGCGATTACATTAAAAGCTTCGCCAAGCAGTATGCAGATGAGGTAGCCGTTGATGTAATGGGCAATGTCTTGGTTTACAAAAAGGGGACAAAAACACCCAAGGAGCGGGTTGTGCTTTGTGCTCACATGGATGAAGTTGGGTTTGTTGTGACGTATATCACAGACGACGGTTATTTGAAGTTCGGCATGGCGGGCAGTATTGATAAGCGAGTCGTCCTCGGTAAGGCTGTAAAGGTAGGAAGACGGGGAACAGAAGGTGTGATTGGTTGTAAACCTGCGTATATTGTGAAGCCTGAAAATTTAAGTAAGCCTGTGCCTATGGATGAAATGTATATTGACATAGGGGCAAAAGATCGCGATTCGGCAATGAAATTGGTATGTCTCGGAGATGCTGTTGCATTTGAAACAGATATTCGTGAGTTTGGCGATGGGTTAATAAAATCAAAAGCGATTGACGACAGGTTTGGCTGTGTGGCACTATTGGAGTTAATAAAATCGGATTTGCCAATTGATTGTATGTTTGCTTTTACTGTGCAAGAAGAGGTCGGTGCCCGTGGGGCTTTCACTGCCGCATACAGCACTGCTCCTGATATTGCCGTCATAGTTGAGGGCACGTCGGCAGCGGACTTGCCGTCGTCGCATGGTCACAAAAAGGTCTGCAAAGTTGGCGACGGTGTTGTCATTCCATTTATGGACAGCGGCACGATTTACGACAAGGAAATCTGCGAAATCCTTACAAGTGCTGCAGAGAAAAACAATATTCCATGGCAGACAAAAACATATATCGCAGGAGTTACAGATGCTTCTGTTTTCCAAAGAACACGTTCGGGCATCAAAGTAGCAGGTATAGCTGCTCCAATACGTAACTTGCACTCGCAGTCCTGTGTCGGCAAGGTTTCCGACATGGAAACCGTGATTCGACTGCTGCGATTGTTTTTAGAAGAACTGGCGTAGTGACCGGACTAGGATTGTTACAAAATATGAATCATTTCAAAATTTCAGATAAAATTCTAAATCTTGCGCAAACTGCGGCAGAAGATGTAAAGTCGCAGTTTGGTGTCATTGACGAAATTTCGCAGAAGAACACGGAGAAAGTTCTTGCGGCGTTTCAGAAAAACAGAGTATCTGATACTATGTTTGCAGGCTCGACAGGCTACGGCTATGATGATAAGGGTCGAGAGACACTTGACAGCATTTTTGCTGATATTATGAAAACCGAAGCGGCACTTGTGCGAGAGGGGTTTGTCAGCGGTACACATGCAATTACTGCAATGCTCTTCGCCTCGCTGCGACCGGGGCAAACACTGCTTTCGGTTGCAGGTTTGCCATACGATACTTTGCACGGTGTTATCGGCATTTCAGGAAATTACAGCGGTTCTCTGAGAGATTATGATATAACATATTCGCAGATTGAGCTGAAAGAAGACGGTTTGCCTGATTTTGCTGCAATATCACAGGCGGTGAAGAGCCATAATGTCGGAGCGGTTTTAATTCAGCGTTCGCGAGGTTATTCAACACGCCGTGCGTTATCTGTCCGCGAAATCGGTGAAATCTGTGACTGCGTTCGCTCGGCAAACAGCTCTGTGAATGTGATGGTTGATAATTGCTACGGCGAATTTGTTGAGACCATCGAGCCGGGCGAAGTTGGGGTAGATATTTTGGCGGGTTCACTTATAAAAAATCCGGGTGGTGGCCTTGCTCCTACGGGTGGTTATGTTGCAGGTCGTGAAGATTTGGTCAAAGCGGCGGCAAACAGATTCACCGCTCCGGGCATTGGCGATAAATGCGGCTCGGAGCAGGGTGGACACCGCCTTTTGTATCAGGGGTTATTCATGGCTCCGCATACTGTGGCGCAAGCGCTTAAAACAGCGGTATTTGCTGCGAGATTATTTTCGCTTCTCGGGTATAAAACTCACCCTTGCTATAACGATAATCGCTCTGATATAATACAGATGGTTGAACTTTTAAGCTCTGAAGCTCTGCTCAGATTTTGCAGGGGTATTCAAGCGGCAGCGCCTGTTGATTCTTATGTAACCCCAATAGCTGCCGAGATGCCGGGGTATGAGCATCAAGTTGTCATGGCAGCAGGTACTTTTATTCAAGGTGCATCAATTGAGCTTTCAGCCGATGCACCAATGAGAGAGCCATTCAATGCATTTCTACAAGGCGGGTTGACTTACGAATCCGGCAAACTCGGAGTTATGCTAGCCGCTTCATATTTGTTGGAGGTATAGTTCAGATTGAGAAAACTTTTCAGACTTTTTAGTTTTGCGGGTCCGTGGGCACATTTGCTGATTATTGCAACAGTTGCCTTGTTTATCATAACGGGCGTAAATTTGCTTACCCCGGAAATCATACGGCGGGTCATAGCAATCATGGAAAGCGGGGAACTTGAAAGCTCCATAGACCAAATAGTGCGCCTTGCACTCATACTTCTTGGATTTTTCACATTACGTGCGATTTGCCAGTTTCTTAACAGCTACCTTTCACACATTGCCTCGTGGAACATGGTAAACAGGCTCCGCTGTGTTGTTTATGACCATCTGCAAAAACTCTCGATGAGTTACTATCACAACAAGCAGACAGGTGAACTAATGTCAAGGGTCATAAACGATACGACTACGTTTGAAAACCTGATTGCACATGCACTGCCGGAGATAACCACACATATCATAACCATCGTAGGAGTGCTCATTATACTCTTTACTATAAACCCGATGCTTGCACTTTTAGTATGTATACCGATTCCGTTTATCGCTGTGGTATCTATGATTCCAAAGATGATGAGGAAATATTTCAGGCGTGGGCAAGAGCTGATTGCGGAGTTAAACGCAGTTTTGCAAGATAATTTTTCGGGAATAAAAGAGATTCAGGTTTTTAACAAGCAAAGCTACGAGTCGCAGAAGGTTAAAGAAAAATCAACCCTGCATATAAAAGCACTGGTAAAAGCATTGTTCTATGCGGGTGTGCTTCACCCCTCGGTGGCGTTTATTACAACGCTCGGAACTATCATCGTGCTGATTGCAGGGCCGATGATAGCGATACAAACCGGACTAAATATCTCGGATATAGTCGCATTTTTGCTGTATCTAAATCTATTTTACGCACCGATCGCAACACTTGCGCGTATTGTGGAAGATGTCCAGCATGGTATTGCAGGGACGGAGCGGGTATTTGAATTACTTGACGTTGAGCCTGAGATAAAAGACAGTCCCAATGCGCAGAAAGTTCCCAGACTCAGTGGGCAGCTCGAATTTCGCAATGTGTCATTTTCGTATGAAGAAGATATAGAAGTCTTAGATAACATCAGCTTTAAGGCAGATGCAGGACAGATGGTGGCGATTGTCGGACCAACGGGCGTAGGCAAAAGCACGATTTCAGGACTCATTGCGCGGTTTTACGACCCCGTTTCAGGCTCTATAGAGATGGATGGTATAGATATTAAGGACATGACACTTGAAAGCCTGCGAAATCAGCTCAGCCTTGTGCTGCAAGATGTATTTTTATTCAATGGCACAATCGGCGAGAATATCGCCTACGGCACAGACGGCGCAACGCCTGAGATGATCAAAGAAGCTGCAAAAATCGCCTGTGTTGATGAGTTTATCGAGTCTTTGCCCGATAATTATGATACTTTTATCGGGGAGAGAGGTGTCAGACTCAGCGGCGGTCAAAAGCAGCGTTTGTCAATAGCTCGCAGTGTTTTACGAAACAGTCCGATTTTGCTGCTCGACGAGGCGACTTCTGCGGTTGATACCGAAACAGAGCGTGAAATTCAAAATGCGATTGGCAAGATAAAAGGGCAGAGGACACTCATTGTTATTGCGCACAGACTCTCAACAATCAAACGTGCTGATTTGATTATTGCAATGCAAGATGGCAAAATAGCAGAGAGCGGCTCGCATGATGAGCTGATAGCAAAAGGCGGCATATACGCAGCCCTTTGCGAGTATCAGAGTTTGAGCTGAGGCTCCAAGTTTGCCGAGGGAGCCGGACACCGATGAAATGATAGCTGGGCACTTCGCAAAAAAGCGTCTCATCGGCTTATTTCGGGTGCTCGCAAACTCGCTTCGCTCAGACAGTGCGAGCACTTTTCCGAAATTTCGCCGTGAGTCGCTAATTTTGCTACGCTAAGTCGCCATCATTTCATCGGTGTCCGGCTCCTGTAGCAAACAATCGCTCCAGTGATTGAATTGCACGGTGCGATTCTAAGCTGGCTGTGTGGGCGGCGCGGGGGTGGTGGTTATTGTTGCTCCAAAGTATTTGAAGGGCTGACCTAATTTCTTCTCTGAGCTCTTCATTATGCGTGTGTTCGTAAACATTTATTGCGGGGATTATTCCTGCAAAATCAGCACGGAAGATTATACCTGTGTCAAATTCGCGCAGCGTGCCGCTGAGATACCTGTTTGCATTGTATCTGACGACAATCGCATCGGGGTTAGCAAGGCTCAGTAAGCAAAGCATGATAGCACCGACTATGAGCGAGAAACGCACTATCGAAAACTCTTTTTTCACTGATGCAAATTGGCGCACAATTACTGTGGTGAATATGATGGCAAGAAACAGCATGAAAACGCATGGCAGAATTCGCAATATGGTGAGTCCGAAAACTTGAACGTAGAGAACCATTTTGCTAAACGCTGTTGCAATAAGCACGAGTGTAATCGCCGATAGAACTATGTTAAACGCACGAAGAAGTTTTGACTCTGTGCGCCGTTTTTTGCACATTGCATTGCCTATGGCAAGGAGTGCCAAATTGATTGCGGCTATGGTGATAAGCTCGAAAAAGCCTTGTCGGGCAAACTCGGAGTGGAGCAGCCAACCATCGGGAATAGTTCCCGTAAACGCAGAGAAGAAATAAGGGAGCTGGCTGAATATGAATATCAGATACAGCACACATGTCGCACCAAGCATAACAAAAACAGTAGCGGGCTGCAAGATACGCACGGCGCGAGCGGCGTTATCTGCGGATTCTTGTTTTATGATGTTAGTGCCTTTTCTATGCGCTGCGCCTGAGACAAGTCCGTAGATGAAAGCGGCGATAGGCACTGTAAAAACCATATGACGTATGAATTGTCCAATGTCAAATTCAAAGCGATAATTATTCTCGAAAAGGCTTCGGAAAAAGCCGAGGATGACTCCAAAACCGCCACTGTCTGCGCGTTCAAGGAGCGGAACCAGAATGGCGACTAAGATTAGTGAAATCACAACGCCCAGCAGTATATGGAGTAATTTGTTGCCTTTTTTCAAAACGTTTCCCGATTTGCCCAGTACCTTAAAGCTCACATATTGGTTGAAAAGGTTGCGAAACGGCACAATAATCAGTGCGTTAAGCGCATCAATTACAGGGCTGCTGTCGGTTTTGCCGCGAGCGGCAGAGCCGGAAGCTGAAATGACATAGTAAGTTGCCGAGCCAAACAGCAGCAATGAGCGAATTGCGCGCATACCTATGTTATCCCAAAGTGCATATGAAATGCTTGTTACAAAGGCTATAATAAGCCAAAACCAAGTAAAAAAGCTGCTTTCAAAGATATCTTTTTTTAACAAATATCCTGTCACGCATAGCAAGTATGCCGTAGTGAATACACTTACACCAAACCCTGTCCAATCAAACCACACCCAGCGTGTGAATAAATATCCTAGGAAGAATGTAATAAGCGCAAATGCAAAGTCAATTGCATCAGGCTTAAATGCATTTTCCGGTTTTGCCGTTATTACATTGGGGATTGGTGGGTATTCAGGTGCGCCAGAGTCTTGCATATTTGTTTCGCTATTCATATTCATTAATCTCCTTATACTCTAAAATGTCGCCGGGTTGGCACTTTAGAATTTTACATATGGCTTCCAGTGTTGAAAATCTGATTGCTCTTGCTTTGCCTGTTTTTAGAATTGATAAATTAGCCTGAGTCAGCCCAATCATTGATGCCAGTTCACCCGATGAAATTCTGCGTTTTGCCATCATTACGTCTAAATTTACAACAATTGCCATAACTTCACCTCTAAATTGTTAACTCGGCATCGTCTTGGAGCGATACTGCTTTTGAAAAGACATTTTTCACAACACGCAAGATAAGCCCCATAAATGCCGCCGCCACGCCTATGGCGAGCCAAGGGAAATAATAAAACGCTGAAATAATGCATATAACAGCACCTGCAAAGCAGCACCATGATATTTGCCTCAAGCTGACGATGTTTTCCCGGACAAATACAATGCCTTTGCCAATCCGACGTAAAAATACATTAAAAACCCCAAGCAGAGCAGCGGCGGGGATAGAGCCTGCGTATATTGTGATAAGAAAGAGAGTGCTTCCGGCATCTCTTGCAGCTCCAGACATGAAGATTAGGCGGTTAACAAGCCGTGGCGCAAAAATCGCGCACACGAGCAGCAACGCCATAAACAACCAAACACTGACTTTGCTGAGAACAAGCGATTTTGAATCATTCCACATAAAAATACCCTCCACAAAACAATAATCTGCGGAGAGTATAACACACATTTTATTGTTTTGCAATAATTTTTTATCGAAAAACAATAAAAACAGATATACTATTTCCCCCAATCTAGCAGAAGATATGCAGTTTGCGGAGTCTTTTTGCGAGAACAGTGGCGCAATGCTCTCTGGCTCGCAAAAAAGCGGAGCAAATTGCATATCTTCTGCGGGGAAGTTCTGCGGGGACAAACCAAGGTCGAAGCAGTAAAGAAGCTGATGCGAACCGGCACTTTCTTCTTCAAGCCATATCTGCCCGCAGGACATCTATGACATTAGCTTTTCTGAGTTTTCGCACTGAGTAAAGCATGGTTACAAATACCACAAAGAACACGCTGAATACAGCGAGTCCGATACCGGACCAGGGCAGAACAAACGGAGCATCAATGCCGCTGATTACTGCAAGGTAGATTAGATAAATGAAACCAAATGACAGCGGTAAGCCGAGCAGCAGCGCTTTGAGTCCGTAGAACAAGCATTCAAAGTTCATCATGCGGCTGAAGCCACGCTCGGTCATGCCAATGCTGCGCAGCATGGCGAATTCACGCCTACGGAGATTGATGCTTGTTGAAACGGTGTTGAACACGTTTGCAATTGTGATAAGTGAAATGAGTGTGACAAAGCCGTATATAAAGAAATTGATGAGAAATATGATTCTTCGGTTTTCCTCTTCGCCGGCAAAGGCGTTTACTACTATGTGTTCAGATTCAAAGCCCAAGCTTTCAATAAGCTCCTCAATATGCGCTGTTGTCTCACTCGGATTATCAGACATAAAAGCTATAACGCCATCGAAGCCTACATATTCTTCAAAATCAAATCGCGGCATCTCGGAATAAGGTGCAATAATTGTTATGCCACTGCCACCCAGTAGTGTCAACGCAGGTGGTACATTGACAGGAGTGACTGTGATGGATATGCTGTTTCCTGTGCGTTCCCAGTCTCTTTGCGCATACAGCGGCAAGCTGATTGAAGAAGTGTTACTGAAAATATCGTAGGTTACGAAGCGGTTGGTTTGCCCGTCAAAATGCCGCATTTGCGCCACAGCAGGGAAAGAAGAATCATCGCCCGTGAAGCCGCTTTCACGTAAAAACTCCCTATATAACTCGTCGTTTATAAACATCACTTGCGGGAAAATTTCGTCCTCTTCGGGGATTGGGTCATCTCTGTCGCCCCAGCGGAAGCGGTCATCAAGCCACTCCTCGCTCAACAAATCCGTATCAGCCCACGCCGAAAAGAACTTGCGGAAGAAAACATTGCTCGCCGTTACATAATCAGCATCATGGATATGGCTGTAGAGCTCGCTGACCTCCTCGACAGTTATGCTGTCTGTAGGGAAAAACACCGCAACGTCGTACTCGCTCACTATAAACACCCGCTCACCGGACAAAGCAAGGTACATTCCAAACGCATTTGCAGAGATGAAAAGCACTACGCTGATAACAAGCGACACAACCGTTGCGCGATAACGCTTTTTGTTGCGTCTGAAGTTTTTCGCCGCGAGATCACCCTCCAGGCCGAACAAAAAGTGTGTGAGGCGAGATGTTTTCATAGATTTCGTATTGATTTTTATGTCATCGCTCTGGCGGATTATTTCAATCGCCGACGGCTTCGCCGCTTTTTGTGCGGGGATGAGTGCGGAGATGAAAATCGTTAATATACCCACCAACACGGCGACTATAATTGCACCAACGGATATTGACAAGGTGAGATTTACCGCACCTGTTGCCAGCATATCTGAAAGCAGGTCTTGTGCAACCAAAAGAGCGATGCCGATGCCGCCTATACCTGCCAAAAGACCCAGAGGTATGCCGAGTATTCCTACAAATACTCCCTCAAACAATACGGATTTACGTATTTGCTTCCCTGTTGCCCCAACCGATGATAAAATCCCGAATTGTTTTGCACGTTCACTGACCGAGATTGCGAAGGAGTTATAAATCAGTGACACAGAGCCGAGCATAATCAAAGCTATGAGTATTGCACCCATTGAATATATCACAATCATCATTGCCTCTGACATATTGCCGGTTGAAACGCCGAGTGCTCTTAGTAGCCACACATTAAATCTCATATGAATTTGATGCCTGTCCTGTCCACCGTTAAAGCCGGCGGTTTCGTCGAAGGTGAATACATTTCGTGGATTAATAAGGCGAATATAAACCGTGTGAACCATGATGTTTTCAGATGCTGCGGTGATTAAAGTATTGCCGTTAAGATGAGCGTGCCACGCGCTAATTCCTACAATGGTGTAAGTGCGTGAAAGATCCGGATTAAGCGACGGGATTATCATTTCGCCATACTCATCAAAGGCCGCTCTGTCTTCAAGCGAAGCAGCAAAACCGGATTCCATGTCAAGCGTGACTACATCACCAAGTCCTAAGTCTGCCCACAGGTCGTCGCGCAGCAAATGGTGTGGGATTACAATTTCAGTATAATTTTGCGGCATTCGACCACTTAGCAGTCTTATGGGTACATTTTCGAGAGCCTCAACTGAAAAGCCCTCTACCCAGAAAGGCACTCCGAAAACATACTCAGCATCACTATCAGCGTTTATGAGACCGTGGCCGACAGTTTCCACCACATAAACAGATGCTACCTCGCTATGTGCTTTGATTTCTTCAACCTCGGATAACATCATGTTTTCGTAGCGCAAGTGCCAGTTTCCGCTGGTTGCCATTTCGCTTCTCACAAGAAAATTTTGTAGCGATGAGATAAAGGTCGTAACACCGGTAATCATTGCCACAGACAAAATTACGCCGATAACGGTTACAACAGTCCGTGTACGGTTTTGCTTCAGGGACTTTAGGGTGATTTTATTAAATATATTCAATGTCTTCACCGTACCCTCTCATCACGGACGATTTTGCCGTCGGCAATACCGATAATGCGGTCGGCTTGCAATGCTATGTCCTCGTCGTGAGTGACGATAATGAGCGTTTGCCCGTACTGTTTGTTGCTATGCTTGAGGAGCGAAATAATCTCCGAGCCGTTTTTGCTGTCAAGATTTCCTGTCGGTTCGTCTGCAAGCATGACCGACGGAGCGTTCATCAGAGCGCGACCGATGGACACTCGCTGTTGCTGCCCACCCGAAAGCTGGTTGGGCAAGTGAGTTCGGCGGTCAGATAGCCCTAGTAGATGTAAGAGCTCGTCAAGCCGCTTTTTATTGACTCTGCGTTTATCCATCAACACTGGAAGGGTGATGTTTTCTACCACATTCAGTGTCGGGATGAGGTTGTAAAATTGATAAATCAGCCCAACCTGCCGTCTGCGGAAGATAGCTAGATTTTCGGCATTTTGGGCATAGATATCCTGACCGTCAAGATAGACCTTGCCGCTTGTCGGCACGTCTACTCCGCCAATAATGTGCAGCAGCGTGCTTTTGCCCGAGCCTGACGACCCATTTATTGCGATAAACTCGCCTTTTTCCACCGTTAGCGACACGTCGTCGAGTGCCTTAACTTCCGCATCGTCTTTACCGTAAATTTTTGATAGGTTTTTGATTTTCAGTAGTTCCATTTTGGTAGCCTCCTCGTTTGGTGGCTTAATAATAACAGTTTAAAGTGACATTGCGATGACTTTTGAGTGACTATTTTGTCACTTTGGGGAAGCGCAGTATAAATAAAGCACCGCCGGTGGGGTGATTTTTCGCTGTAATGCTTGCGTTGTGGCGAACCACTATCATCTTTGCAAGCGCAAGCCCGATGCCATAGCCTGTGCTTTTTGTGCTTTTATAGAATCTGTCAAACAAGTGCGGAAGGTCTGTCTCGTCAAAGCCTTTGCCGCTGTCGTGGATAACAAGCTCGGCAAAAAGAGCGGTTTCATTGCAGGTTACTGTAATTTCTCCGCTGTGTTTAACTGATTCCATGCAGTTTTTTAGAATATTTTCAATTGCTTCACTTAACCAGCCCGCATCACCATTTATGGTGACACCTTCTACATCAACCGACACATCAATCCCATGTAATTCAAACGCAATAGCGAGTGGTGCAAGTGCGGACTTAATCAGTGTGCCCATATTTATTTGCTCATCGGCAAACTCTACTACACCTGCATCCAGCCGTGAGATTTTGAGCAAGGCGGTAATCAGCCAGTCCATGCGCATAAGCAGTGTTTCGACTTCACGCACATATTCCACCCGTTGCACCTCGTCGCTGTCGGGCAAAAATGACAGTACAAGATTTGCCGAGGTGAGCGGCGTTCTCAGTTGATGGGCAATATCGGCAAGAGAGTCGGCTAGATATTGCTTGTCTTTTATCAGTGCATCACGCTGCTCGCGGATTCGCATGGTCATCTTTTGGATTTCGCTTTGCAGGATGTAAAACTTACCTTCCTTGAAAACGTGCAAATCGTAGCCGCCATACCCATGTAAAATCATCTGGATTTGCTCGGATAGTTTGGCGATTTTTTTGTTTTGGGCTCGATGGTACAGGTAAAAGCCCACACATAGCAAGGCACAAACGACAGTCATAATCAGTCCGAAAATCATAATTTGTAACCTACTCCCCGTACGGTTTTGATGATGCTCGGATTCGTCGGGTCATCTTCAATCTTTTCGCGCAGCCGCTTGATATATACTGTCAGTGTGTTGTCGTTGACGAATTCGCCCGCTGCATCCCATAGTTCATCGAGCAGTTTGTTTCGTGTCAGCACTATGCCTTGATTGCTCATAAATACAAGCAATAACCTGTATTCCAGTGCCGATAAAAATACTTCTACACCATTTTTCTTAGAGACTCCGCTTGCTGTATCAACCACAAGTCCGTCGATTTCAAAAACAGAGGTTCCGCTTCCGCTTTTTCGCAAGGCTGTTTTAATCCGTGCTACCAGCTCTCGCGGGCGAAATGGTTTAGTGATGTAGTCGTCTGCGCCCATATTGAGCCCGGTGACAACACTCGTCTCGTCGCCGGAGGCAGTGAGAAATATCACGGGAATTTCGCCGCGCTCCTTCACTGCTGTACACGCAGTGAATCCGTTGCCATCCGGCAGGGATATATCAATAAGCGCAAGGTCGAAGTCACTGTCCTCAATTGCAGCGAGAGCCTCTGCTTGTGTTGCTGCGTGAGTGACAACGAAGCCTTCAAGGCGCAGCAGTTGGGTCAAATTCTTTGCTATTGCTTTATCGTCTTCGACCAAAAATATCCGCTTAATTACTCATCACTCCCATCTGCATTACAATCTAAAAGACCTTCTTTCGACTCAGACTCAACGCCTGAAAGGTGTTTACTTCGCATCAGATTACAAAGTTCGTATTTTTCCGTATGCTGTCAATTTGTATTGATTATAGTATACTCAATAAAACAGTTCAACAAAAATGTTAAAAAGAGATGGTAGAAATTGAGTGTGTGGAGGAGGAGATAGATGTGCCATCCCGTGGCTATTGGTCTAAATATGCTTTTGCGGCATTAAAATCCTTGATTATTTGAATATTTCGGGATTGAAATACCGAAATATTTGTGTTATCCTGTCTATGAGGTGACTGACTATGATTGTTCGCACGGTACAGGAGAGTGTTCGCAAGGAAATTGAGATTGGCAGAAAAGCAGTTGTTTTACTCGGTGCGCGACAGGTCGGCAAGACGACTTTATTACGCTCGCTGTTTGAGGATAACGATGATGTTCTGTGGCTGAACGGCGACACGACAAACGCCCGTCTGCTCTTGACGATGCAGAGTGTGGAACAATTGCGCGTCATAATCGGCAAACACAAAGTACTGGTTATTGACGAGGCGCAGCGTGTGCCTGACATCGGCATAGTTCTGAAACTTATAATAGACAATATTCCGCAAGTTAGAGTGGTTGCAACAGGGAGCTCCTCGCTTGATTTGGCAAACAAAACCACCGAGCCGCTAACCGGGCGAAAGCGGCAGCTTACGCTGTTTACACTTTCATTCGCAGAAATGACTCAACATCACGGTTTGCTTTCAGAAAAGAACTTGATTCCGCACAGACTTATATACGGATACTATCCTGATATAGTAAACTCCCCCGGCGAGGAACGCCGCCTGTTGCAGGAGCTTTCTGATAGTTACTTGTATAAGGACATTCTCGCCCTTGACAAAATAAAAAAGTCGGAGCACTTGACACGTCTGCTTCGAGCGCTTGCGTTTCAAATCGGCTCTCAAGTGTCATACACGGAGCTGGGGCAACTATGTGGGCTTGATAACAAAACGGTCGAGAAGTACATAGGTATTCTGGAACAAACATTTGTTATTTTCCGGCTTGGTTCCTATTCGCGTAATCTGCGCAATGAGCTTAAAACAAGTCGCAAAATCTACTTTGCGGACAACGGCATACGCAATGCGCTGATAGCAGATTTTCGGTCAGTGGAGCTGCGTGACGATGTAGGCAAGCTATGGGAAAATTTTCTCGTCAGTGAGCGTTTTAAGCGCAATGAATATGCCGAAAGCTATGCCAATTCTTGGTTTTGGCGCACGCAAGCGCAACAGGAAATTGACTACATTGAGGAACAAGACGGGCATTTATCGGCCTTTGGGTTTAAGTGGAATCCCTCCGCAAAGGTTAAGCAACCGAAAGCGTTCCAGACAGCATACCCGGACAGTTCGTTTACAGTCATTCATAAAGATAATATTGAGAGCTTTTTGCTATAACTTCGTTATTACAAGAGAAATGCGTCTTGATAATTTGCGGATGGAAATGAAGAGGGCAACACACTTTCAAGCCATTTCTCATTGGAACGTTAATCGGTTGCGAATTATTTGGATTACTTACTGAGTTTGGTTTCATAAATTCCCTCCACAACTCATAAAATCTGCATGGCAATCATACAGACTCATCAACATTGTTGTCGCTCACGGACATACCGCCAGAATCACCTAGCGAGTTGATTCTATCCCTCAACGTACTGTTTGTGTCAACATCAATCATATGTTAACTTTTTCGTCACATTTTAGGCGCAACTTTAGCGTTTTGTTACATTTTTAGGTATCATCAGATACAAAACACGAAAAACCCAGTAATAGCAAGCCAAACCCTACCAAAAATTTAGTGAGGGCTTGACATTTTCGTGGTGGACGCTAACGGACTTGAACCGCTGACCTTCCGCACGTCAAGCGGAAGCTCTACCAGCTGAGCTAAGCGTCCTTATTTGATTACGCCGATAATTTTACAATAGGCGACCGCCGTTGTCAATAGTTTTCGTTTTATCAAGTACCGTGAAAACATTATCCTTGACTCAGCAGACTGATTGTGTTAGATTACATATCCGTCTGTTTTTGAGTGTTAATAGTAAAGGATAGGGAACATTTGATGATTACATTACGTGGCATCAATAAAACTTTCCGTGTGGCTAAACGTAAATCGGGCTTCTCCAATGCGGTTAAGGCCTTGTTTTCGCGCGAGCATGAGACGATACACGCGCTTCGGGACGTGGATTTTACGATTGACAAAGGGGAAATGATTGGATATATCGGGCCAAATGGCGCGGGCAAGAGTACCACAATAAAAATAATGTGCGGAATACTAACGCCTGATAGCGGCACATGTGAAATAAACGGGCGCACACCGTGGAAAGAACGACTCTCTCATGTTCGAGATATTGGAGTGGTTTTCGGACAGCGGAGCCAGCTTTGGTGGGATGTGCCTGTTATTGACAGCTTTGAGCTGATACGCGATATTTATAAAGTTGACGAAAACTCATATAGGCGAAATTTAGCCGAAATGACAGAGCTTCTTGACCTTGCGGAAATTCTAAAGACCCCAACGCGCAGCCTGTCGCTGGGACAGCGTATGAGGTGCGAAATAGCGGCATCGCTTTTGCATGACCCAAAGATACTCTTTTTAGACGAACCGACTATCGGGCTTGATGCAGTATCGAAAATAGCCGTTCGCGGGTTTATCAAAAAACTCAACACCGAGCATAAGACAACAATCATTTTGACGACACATGACATGCAGGATATTGAGGCACTCACAGAGCGAATTCTCCTCATCGGAAAGGGTCGTATTCTCCTTGATGGGAGCATGACGGAACTTCTGAGGCGTTCATCAAATGAGAAAACGCTTATTGCTGACTACCGCGAGCTTAGAGGGAGAAGCGTTGAGTTAAATGAGCATATGAATCTCGTAGAGCAAAGTGAAGGCAGGATAATCGTGTCGTTTGACCCTGAGAAGTTGTCGGTATCAGATGCGATTGCGGGAATTTCGGCGCAAGTTGAAGTGCTTGATGTGTCCGTCACAGGTATCAGCGCAGAGCAGATGGTTGCGGAGCTTTATGAGGAGTACCGCATATGAGCACTTATTTGGCTGTTTTTAGGATACGGTTCTCGGCGGGGCTACAGTATCGTGCTGCCGCTCTTGGCGGTGTTGCCACACAGTTTGTTTGGGGATTCATGCTGCTTTTGCAGTTTTCTGCATTTTACAGAGCAGACCCCACGGCATTTCCAATGGAAATGTCGCAAGTTGTTTCGTACATATGGATGCAGCAGGCGTTTTTGGCATTATTTATGTCATGGTTTTTCGACCAGGAGATATTTAACTCAATAACAAGCGGTGTCATAGCTTACGAGATGGCGCGCCCTGTTGATTTATATAACCGCTGGTTTTGTCATTCTGTTGCAAACAGGCTATCAAGGGCGGTGCTTAGATGTATGCCGATTTTAGTTATAGCATTTTTTCTGCCTGAGCCGTTTCGTATGACATTACCTGAGAGTTTTCAGCAGTTTGCGCTGTTTCTTTTATCTGTAACTTTAAGCTTAGGAGTTGTGGTGTCATTTGCCATGCTCATATACATCTCGGTATTTTACACACTTTCGCCGCTCGGTATGCGGATAATAGCCGCTGTCGGGTCAGACTTTCTGGCAGGGGCACTTATACCTCTGCCGTTTTTCCCCGATGGTATCAGGCAGGTTGCAGAGATTCTGCCGTTTGCGGCAATGCAGAACATGCCGCTTCGCATTTACAGCGGAAATATATCCGGGGTAGATGCGTGGCATGGGATTTTATTGCAAGTGTTTTGGCTTATTGTTATGGTCTTGCTCGGTAAGTTTGCCATGAAAAGGGCATTACGAAAAGTCGTAATCCAGGGAGGGTAGCCATGGCACTGTATATGAAGTTTTTCTCCATACATATGAGATGTCAGATGCAGTACAAGGTATCGTTTTTGCTGACATCACTCGGGCAGTTTCTGGTATCTTTTACCGCACTGCTCGGAATTTCATTTATGTTCAGCCGATTTGATGCAATTGAGGGCTTTACATTTGAGCAAGTGCTTTTATGTTTTGCCACAGTGCTGATGGCATTTTCGATTGCGGAATGTTTTGGCAGAGGATTTGATTTGTTTCCGAGCATGATAAGCAACGGCGAATTTGACCGCGCACTGGTACGTCCCCGCAGCGAGATATTTCTAGTGCTGGCAGGTAAAATGGAGTTTACCCGCATAGGCAGGCTATTGCAGGCGATTGTTGTTTTATTCATTGCAATTCCGGCAAGCGGAGTGGACTGGACTGCGGAAAGGATATTTACGCTGTTTTTAATGGTATCGTGCGGAATTTTAGTGTTTTTTGGATTGTTTTTACTCTATGCGGGAGTGTCATTTTTTACGATTGAGGGTATAGAGTTCATGAACATCTTTACAGATGGAGGCCGCGAGTTCGGCATGTATCCGTTTTCAATCTATGGGCAGGAAATATTGAAATTTTTGACATATGTTATACCGCTTGCGCTGTTTCAGTATTATCCGCTTTTGTTTTTGCTTGGGATGGAGGAAAGTCTGCTGTATATGTTTGCGCCTTTGTTGAGTTTGCTTTTTATTATACCGTGTTACGCATTTTGGAGGTTCGGGTTACGCAGGTATCGCTCAACAGGGTCATAGCAGGAAAATCAAACAGAAACGTCGAGTTCTCCTGATACTGCGCCTTCGGCTCCGCCACCGTCTGCGCTACCGCCTTCAAAAGCACCTGCGGAGAAGGGCATACCACCGGACATATCGGAGCCACCGAAACCACCCATTGACTGCGCCGCAACCTGCATAGCAGCAAGTGCTTGAGCTTTTGCTGCTATTGCAGCTTCTGTGGTAGCATCAAGCATAGCTTGTACGCCTCTTTGCATTTCTTCTTGCTCCAGTTCCTCTATATAGCGGCGTTCACGGTTTCTTCGGCGGATAATTTCTCGCCGGAGCTCATCTTCAATCTCTCTTGCGCGCTTAAGCTGCTCTTCACGCTCTGCCCTATCCCTGTTTTGCCGTAATCTGGATTCATTATTAAGTTCGCGGATCTTCCTGTTGCTGCGCCTTATAACCCTTTCAAGCCTTCTGATAATTTGACGTTTTTCATCTGCATCCTCGCCATCAGACATGGCAAGTGCAAGTCTCAGTTCGCCCAAATTCTTGAAAGCATCACCAATGATTCTATGGATTATAAACGTATTATTTGCCGCAACAAGACGTCTGGTAAGAGTTCCGGAATGATCCTCGGGTGATTCACGCTGAGCATCTGATGCTCCGTCTGCCGCAGTATCTTGTGCCGCAAAAGCTCCAAAATGCAGAGGATGCTCTTCGCCGGACCATGAGAAGATGTCTCCCTCATCTTCTATCCAGGGGCCGAAATCGTTTTGTTGCTCAACAAGATTGCCACTTTGAAATTTATTCACCGTAGCATTAAGCGATGTGTCCGTATAAGAAGTATGTCTATTTGCAGTGTTAACACGCATGATGGGTGCCTCCTTGCCCTCTAGCCAATTCCGGTATCCGTCCAGAATAAATAATTCTCCTTATCATATTTATCGGCACATTTGAGATAAACTTAACACTTTTTTTGCTATTATTTTTTATTTTGTTTTATTTTGGCAAAACGAAAGGGCTGTAACAAAACACCAAACACTTGTCGCTTTAGGCACTTCGCTGCGCTCAAAATGACAAATTTCGTGTTTTGCAACAGCCCCAAAGGTGGGACGGGTTCGCCCGCACCACTACGGGTTTTCGTTGTTGTTGTCGTCGCAGCAATCCTGATTTTCGGGAGTGCAACAATCGCTTTTTACAGAACTATTTTTCTTTAATTCTTCAATTTGAGCCTCTTTGGAAGCAATGAGTTCATAGGCTTCCGTGATTTCCTTACATGCCCTTTCAAACTCGGGTGCAGGATTATCCTTAAATAGCTTGTAGTAGACGGTTCCGATTTCAACGCTGAGACGTCGTATTGTCGCCTTATCATTGACAATGCTTGCTCTGAGCTTTGTTTTTCTAGCAAGAACTCTGGCTTTTTGCTCGGTAGCTTTGTATGCATCTACCGAAGCATCTGCAAAGGATTCGAGTGTCTCTTTTGCCTTCTTTTTGAATTCATCATAGTTTGCCATGTGTTTATTCCTCCTACTAATTTTTCGGGATGCAGAGAACTGAGTCCACTACACCTAACTTTCCTTACTTACATCATCCTCGCTTGCACCATCAAGTGCGGCAAGATTTTCTGTACTTTCTTCGTCCTCATCAACTTCATCATCACTCTCAGAATCAATTTCACCGGCATCGGCACCATCCAGTACGGCTAATTGTTCAATTTCATCACCGACAATCTCATCTCCATCAATGGTTGACTCTTCGTCCTCATCGACTTTCGGCTCGACTGTACTTTCCGCTATATCATTTTTGCTGCGTAAGTGATTGCGAATAAGGATGCCGGCAGCAACGAGGAAGGATAACGCAGCAAGCCACTGCGAAGCGCGGAAATCTGTACCCGGAATCATCAAACTGTCTGCCCTGAGACCTTCTATCAAGAAACGACCGAAACCATACCATGCTACATAGAAAAGAAAATACTGACCCGGGTATTTTGTCTTTGATTTTTTAGAGAAGATGTGCATCAAAATCAAACCGACAATGTTCCACAGAGACTCATACAGGAAAGTTGGGTGAACATAGATGGTGGTCGCACCTGCTGTGAGTCCCATTCGCCAAGGCAAATCAGTCTCGGAGCCAAACGCCTCACGGTTTATAAAGTTGCCCCAGCGCCCGACCGACTGACCAATAAGAAGCCCAAAACCCGCAGCATCAAGGAGATTGCCGAGCGAAATTTTCTTAATGCGGCTGTAGATTATGAACACTAAACCCGAAGCGATTATCCCGCCATAAATAGCAAGTCCGCCATCGCGAAACCTTAAAATATTACCCCATTGACCCGGTCCGAAGTACAGGTCAAAGTTGAAAATCATGAAGTAGAGCCTTGCGCCGATAAGTCCGCAGGGAACAGCGATAAGAACAAGGTCATATATATTATCACGCGTGAGACCAAATAACTCACTCCGGCGCATCAAATAAAAAGCTGCGAGGGCGTAGCCTAAAACAATAAAAATGGCGTAGTAGTAAACATTAAAACCGAATAGCGTAAAGTATCTGGAAAAGTCAAGGGAAAAGCCGTCTCCAAAGAGTGGAAATGTGATTGTTGCGTTACTCAAAATACCACCTCATTTATTTTTTTGGTCAGATTACAATGGATTTATGATAGAAATTGCCATATGGTCGGGGATGATGTTATCGGCAATAAAGTTTAATATGTCGTCTACAGTTACCGCTTTTAGTATATTTATTGCATCAAACGAATCGAAGTCTTGGAAATGACCTTCGCTTATGCTGGATGCTATCGCCGAAAACGAGTTGTACGCGCGGATGGTGCTCCCCATGCTTGCTTTTTTTATACGCTTTAGCAGTTCTGTATCAGCGCCGCCTTCACAAATCTTCAAAATCTCTTTTTGAACTTCTGCGAATACGAACTGCGGGTCACGAGCTTCTCCACCAAAAACAATATACGCTGTTTTTGCGGCAGAGTCAACAGAAAATCCAAAGTCTGAGTTAATTTGTCCATCGGCATAAAGCCTTAAATACAGTGGTGACGAGTGACCGAGCATTAATTCAAGAGCCATATAGCTGATAATTTCGAGTTTTAGCTTTTCTTTTCCGCAGCTTACGGGGTTTATTTTTAGCCCCGCATTAAAAACGGGCAAACTGACATCCATAGCCTTTTCCGCTCTGGAAACTTCGGGAATCAGTGACTCAGAAGTGCCGTAGTCACGCAGCGGGACTTCACCGGGTTGCTGCGGAAGCGTTTTATGTGCGGTATCAAAAATATCTGCCGGGTCTACATCACCTACAACACACAACGCCATATTGGAGGGATTGTAGAATATACGGTGGCAGTCATAAAGAAGCTCAGAGGTTATTTGCCCTATGCTTTCTACAGTACCTGCGACACTGTCGCGCAACGGTTTGTGCTTGTAAAGAGATTTGAGCAATCCGTAGTACAAATTAAAATCAGGGTCGTCCTCGCCCATGCGTATTTCCTGAGTAATGATTCCCTGCTCCTTTTCTACACTCTCGGGGGTGAAGTAAGGAATTGAGACAAAGCTGAGAAGGATTTCAAGGTTTTCACGGAATTTGTCGCCGCACTCAAAGTAATATGCCGTGAGGTCGTTTGAGGTGTAAGCGTTCGGGGAAGCACCGTTTTGTGATAAAAGGTCTAGTGCATTTCCGTCTTTGGTTTCAAAGAGCTTGTGCTCTAAAAAATGTGCAACGCCGGCGGGTGTGTCTATCCACTTGTCCGCAATCTTAAAACGTCTGTCAACACCGCCATAATTGGTGGCGAAATAAGCAAACTTCTTATAGAATCCCGGCTTTGGCACTACAAATACCGAAAGCCCGTTAGAGAGCTTCTCTGAGTAAACCTGCTCTCCTAAATTAGTGTACTGATTATGTGTCATCATCTGCCTCCGCTTCATTTTCTTCCCCATTTCCGGACAGGAAATATATGGTGTCGAGTTTTATGCCGGATGCAGCATCAATAATGCGCTCTTTTGTCACCTCAAGAACCTTTTCGCTCAAAGTCACGGGATCATAGGGCGGAGTATTAAGCGTACTGTCAAAGTAGAGACCTTCAAGTCCGCCAAGCCTGTCCAGTGCGGAATTTATGGAGTTGATTATAGATCGCCTTGCAGCGGTTAACTCGGTGTCGCTGATATTGCCTCTCTTTACTTCATCAAGCAAAGAGAGTATCTCATTTTGTGCATCATCGCATTTTGAAAAATCAACACCTGATGTCACAATCATAATACCCTTGTACTTATCTACCATAGAGTTTACATAGTAGCAGAGTGACAGGCGTTCTCTCACGTTTTGAAAGAGTTTTGATGAAATTTCTCCACCATATATTGCATTTAGCATCATGAGCGCCGGAAGATCGGGGTCTTTCATGAAATTGCCGAGACGAAATCCCATTGTCAGCTTGCCTTGTGTGACATCGAGTGTCTCATTAACTCTGCGCGGCGCATCTGAGTTAGGTTCAAGGATAACGGTTGTTTTCGGTGCTTCATTTCTTTTTTCGTGAGGCAGGTCTTTGAGTGCCGAGCGAAATGCATTTTCAACACGCTCAGGGCTTGCTAATCCGCAATACATAAGTTCAATTTTTGCACTGCTGAGTAGGTGGTGATGGTGTGCAGTCAAGGACTCGCAGGTTATTTTCGCAGCTTCTGCTTCTGAGCCGAGGCGCCCGACTCCGTAAGCCTCATCGGCGCACATCTCTTCGAGCAGTCTATCAAGCGCATACCCGCGTTTATCGTTTATTGATGCACGTATATCGTCGATCAGGTTTGATTTTTCGCTCTGAACATACTCATCTAAGAGTTTACCGTTCTTTGCAGCGGGGTACAGCAGTATTTCACACGCAATCTTTGTGGCTTCTTCCAAAAGGTTTTCGCCGCCCGGCAAATAGCGGTCATCAACAAAATCCACAAAGAACCCTACGCAGTGCATCTCACCCTTTTTTCGCACGATTGGCTCTACACGGACTCCATATAGGTCGTCAAGTAAAGCAGAGAGGCTTTCCATATCGGGATAGTTTATGCTGCCTCGCCTGAGAACCCTCGGCAAAAGCGCGTTTGCGGAAGCGGTTTTTTTGTTGAGCGTGCTGATAAAATTGATTGTGATAGAGCTGGACTTAAATCTGCCGGCATTAACACATGTTAGCGAGACCCCCGGTGCAAGTTGAGTTTTATATACAGTGTGTTTTGAGTTTGTCACCAAAAAAGTAGTTACCTTCCTTTGATTTTTCGTATGAGCGACCATTGTACCACTTCTTTGAGTAAATTGGAAACAATAAATTTTTGACATTTGTTCATTTTTATTGTATATTATGCTCAGATGTTTAATAAATGTTAATCAAAAGGAGATAATAAATAATGTCAAACAGAATATTCACTTCAGAATCAGTTACAGAGGGACACCCTGACAAGGTATGCGACCAAGTATCGGATGCGGTTCTTGATGCGATACTGGCGGGAGATAAAAATGCACGTGTAGCATGTGAGACAATCTGCACAACAGGTCTTGTACTTGTTATGGGCGAGATTACCACAAACTGCTACGTTGATATACCGAGTGTGGTGCGCAAAACAATTGAGGGCATTGGCTATGTCAAGCCGGAGCTGGGCTTTGATTGCAAGGGCAGCGCGGTTATGACAACGATTGATGAGCAAAGCCCTGATATCGCTATGGGCGTTGATAGTGCTTTTGACAATACGGACGAGGCAGGTGCCGGAGACCAAGGTATGATGTTCGGGTTCGCGTGTAATGAAACACCGGAGCTTATGCCTGCTCCTATTTCGTTTTCACACGCTTTGGCAAAGAGGCTTTCCGATGTCAGAAAAAGTGGTGAGCTGAAATTCGTCAGACCTGACGGAAAGAGTCAAGTCACTGTTGAATATGATGAAAATAAAAATGTTGTGAGTGTGCCGGCTATCGTAGTTTCAACACAGCATGACCCTGATGTTACGATTGAAGCTCTCAGAGAAGCTATAATTGAGACTGTTATTAAGCCTGTTATACCTGCAAACCTGATTACAAAAGATACTAAATTCTATGTCAATCCGACAGGTCGTTTTGTTATAGGCGGACCCGTGGGCGACTCTGGTCTTACAGGACGTAAGATTATTGTTGATACTTATGGCGGCTACGCAAGTCACGGCGGCGGTGCTTTTTCAGGCAAAGACCCATCGAAGGTTGACCGCAGCGGTGCTTACATGGCACGTTACGTGACAAAAAATGTCGTAGCGGCAGGTCTTGCACGTGCTTGCCAACTGGAACTTGCATATGCTATCGGTGTAGCGGAGCCTGTTTCCGTTCATGTTGACACCAGAGGCACAGGGGTTATTTCAGACCAAAAAATCGCAGATATCTTGATTGAAACCTTTGATTTCCGCCCGTCAAAGATTATTCAGAAGCTGGATTTGCTTAAGCCGATGTACAAAGTCACAGCTTCCTATGGTCACTTTGGGCGCGAAAATGAAGGCTTTACATGGGAAAAACTCGATATGGTAGATAAGCTGAAAAGCTATCTGTAAAAGGAGAGTGGAGTGTATCGAAAAACATATCGAGGAGCGAGATGACATAATTGAAGGGCGAAATACCGTCATTGAAGCTCTCCGTGCCGGTGTCAGCGTTGATAAGGTTTTTATCGCAAGAGGCGATACGGACAAGACGTTGAGACACATTGCATCAAAGGCTCGCGATGCCGCAGCGGTAGTTGTGGAGGTTGATAAGCGCAAGCTCGATCAAATGAGTGTCACTCACTCACATCAGGGCGTTATTGCAATGGTGGCTTCTGCTGAGTATGTCTCTGTCTCGCAGATTCTCGACATAGCAGAAAGCAAGGGAGAGAAACCTCTTATCGTCATATGCGACGGTATCTCTGACCCGCATAATCTTGGTGCAATAATAAGAACATGCGAGGCTGTTTCTGCACATGGAGTTATCATTCCAAAGCGCCGCAGTGCAGGACTTAGTGCCATTGTGGCTAAAACGTCAGGTGGCGCAGTTTTTCACACAGCAGTTGCGCGTGTTGCAAATCTCAGCGCAACCATTAAAGAACTCAAATCAAAAGGTGTGTGGGTTGTAGGCGCTGCTGCCGATGCCGACACAACAGTTTGGGAAGCAGATTTTACCGTTCCTACTGCATTTGTCATAGGGTCTGAGGGCTCCGGTATCGGGCGGTTGGTAGGAGAGGTCTGCGACTATAAAGCAAAAATACCCATGGAGGGCAAACTATCATCGCTAAATGCTTCCGTTTCCGCTGCAATATTCCTTTTCGAGGCCAGACGTCAACGCTTGAGCAGGTGAGTTATGAGTAACGAAAGAGATAATTTAGATAATTTTTCGCTTAAGTCGATTTTAGCAGAGGTTAAGGGCTCTGCGTTTATCAATAGCGAAAAGAAAACGCCGCCTGATTTGCTTGAGGAGAAGGCAGACAGAATTCTGAGAGAAGCAGCGGAGATTATTTCGCGTGAGGAATCACAGAAGCCTGCTCCTGACACAGCGGCAGAGGAGCGTTATGAAGAGGCGGCAAAGGCGTATCAGAAAACTCAGAGTATTCGCTTGGCAGAGCCTGATTTTTCCGACACAGAAGAAATTCCCATGGCGTTGACTCCTTCTGAGGATGAACCGCAAAAGAAAATCATAGAAGTTCCGCTCACCTCGTTCGGCACTGCGCTTGATGAGGCAACGCTGAAAGAGCGAAACAGGAGTGAATCCGACCCCTTTGTAATACCTTTAGATAGTCAGAGTGATTCTTCGTTGGGTGCGCAGCAGACAAAGAGATTTGAAGGGCATACTTTGTTTGATCAGTTTAATGCGCAAGACGATTCCGCCACAATGGTGCATGAGATAAATATTGAGGACGGCAGTACGGCTCTGCCGGAAGAAGATGTAAAAACTTCAAGGTGGAGTGGTCTTTTTGGCAAGGCAAAGAATTTAACCGGGGCTGAACAGAGCTATATAAATGAGGCAGAACAAATTTTTGAGGAGCCTCGTCTTAGAGATGCCGCTCTGAAGTTCGCAAGAACGTGTAACTCGATTTCTCTGAGATGTATTCCTGCGGCTGTAATAACCCTGCTGATGATTTCTATCACTTACGTATTTGAAGCGGGGCTGATTGTTCCGTTTGGAATAGGGCGAAACATAGACTATGCAATTGGCGCTATGCTTATTGGTCTGCTTGCCGTTATGATGCTTTGTGCAGATATAATTATTCGAGGTGTCGATTTTCTTGTCAAGGGTGCTCCTAACGCTGAGACTTTGATTTTATTTTCATGCGTATTTTCCGTATTATCCTCGCTGTTTACAATGATTAGCGATACTGCATTACTGCTTCCATTTAGCGCAGTATCTGCACTTTCTCTGGTTTTTGCAACTTACGGCGAAAAGGTAAATTTACGAGCGCTGACAGACACACTCAAAACGGCAATGGGTAGTGCAGAGCCATATGGTGTACTTGCCGAGCACAATTCAGATATTGATAAATCCGTTTTGAAAAAAGCGTATAATAGAACGGATGGCTTTTACAACAACCTCATGCAGCCTGATATTACGGAGATGGTATACCGTTATGCCGCGCCGGTTTTACTGATAGCTGCGCTTCTTTTGACGATACTTACAGCTCTGGTTCAAGGCGGTGTCGAAAACTCCCTGCACATAATGTCTGCCATGCTTGCGGCAGCGGCACCGTTTTCCGCTCTCCTGTCATTTTCGATTCCTTTCGCTACAGTTGCGAAATCTGTACGCAGGTCGGGTGCTGCACTTGCAGGGTGGGGTGGATCTGATGATATTTGTTATACAGATGGTGTTTGCGTGACCGATGATGATTTGTTTCCCCCGGGTACACTTAGGCTGAGTGGGGTAAAAGTTTATGACGGAGCATCTTCGGATGCTGCGATTCGCAATACGGCAAGTCTTATAATTTCATCAGGTTCAGGACTTACGAGCCTTTTTTCTGAAGTCCTGAAACAGCAAGGATTGAGTGCTGACAACGTTGAAGATTTTGAATATCATGAGAGCGGAATCGGAGCTGTTATCAAAGGGCAGAAAGTGGCGACAGGCTCGGCGGCTTATATGAATCTCCTAGGTGTCAGGGTTCCCGACGACAGCAACATGAAAAATGCCGTATACACTGCAATCAACAACAGGCTTGTTGCGATGTTTGCTATCGACTATAAACCACTCCCATCCGTTCAATCTGCACTCATATCCATGCTGAAATGGCGCATTGATTTGTTTTTTGCCATGAGGGATTTCAATGTTACTCCTTCAATGGTCGGGCAAAAATTTAAGGTGCCGTTCGAGAGTTTTGTGTTTATTCCCGCAAAAGATTCATACAGCATTTCTGATCCCTATTCCGACAAGCAGGGGAGAATGGCTTCCGTGCTTGTGAGAGAAGGGCTCGGACCTTTTGCCGAAGCTATTACGAGTGGACGTCTGTTAAAGGCTGCTTCGCTGTTTGCCACGATTTTATCGGTTGCATCTGCTGCGCTCGGTGTTTTCATAATGTTTCTTTTGAGCTGGAATACTGCGTTTGCTGCAGGCAGTCCGGGCAACCTGATTATTTTTATGTTATGTATGCTCGCAACGGTTTTAATTATATGTGGTTATGTTAGGCTTAAAAAATAGTTGTAATTCTTTAACTATTAATATATAATCCTTAGAACTGAAAAACGAAAGGGTAGGGTCCAAAATATGCCGAACACCACAGATAAAATTCGCAACATTGCTCTTGTCGGTCACGGAAGCAGTGGGAAAACGAGTCTTGCTGAGAGTATACTGTATCTCACCGGTTCAGTAGACAGGCTTGGTAAAATTTCAGATGGAAACACGGTAGGCGACTCCGATTCCGAGGAGATAAAGCGCCAGATTACTATTTATCTTGCAGCCATGTTCACCGAACACAAAGGCTTTAAGATAAATATACTTGATACACCCGGATTTTTTGACTTTGCAGGTGAAGTTGCTGAAGCTCTCCGTGTTGCGGATGCGGGCATTGCGGTATGCTCAGCAAAAGACGGTGTGAGTGTAGGTTTTGAAAAGGGTTGGTCAAGTCTTTCGGCAAACAAACTTCCGCGGGCTGCGTATATTTCAAAAATCGATGAGGAAAACGGCGACTTTGATGCTGTTTTAGACGACCTTCGGAGCAGATACGGTTCTTCCGTGTGTCCGCTCACAATTCCCGTAAAAGGTGCATCGGGCAAAGTTGAGGGTGTATATGATATGGTACACCGCAAGGCTTATGGTATTGACGGTAACAAGCAAAAGGAAATTCCTGTGCCTGATAGTATGAAAGACGAAATAGAAGCTCATTATGAAGCTTTTAACGAGAGCATTGCCGAAACTTGTGAAGAACTCATGGAGAAATTCGGCGAGGAATACACCACTGAAGAAATAATCAAAGGCGTAAAGATTGGGCTCAAAGAACTCACGCTGTTTCCCGTGTTTTGCGGCTGTGCAACGTTGGGACTCGGCACATTACCGTTACTTGATGCGATAACAGATTTCTTCCCGACACCGCTCGACAGGAAAGAGGAAACGGAAGACGGCGCAGAACTCGTTGTTGACCCAGCCGGCACAACTGTTGCTCTGGTATTCAAAACCCTTTCCGACCAGTATGGTAGATTCAGCATTTTTAAGGTGCTGTCGGGTAAAGTTACTTCTGATATGCAACTTGTGAATATGCGCACCGATCAGAATGAGAAGATAGGGCATATTTTCAGAATGCAGGGCAAGAAAACCGTTGAGACTAAAGAAGTCGTCTGTGGTGATATCGGAGCTGTTTCAAAACTTTCAGACACAAAAACAAACGACACGCTCTGCGATGGGAAAAATAAGATTGCGGCAAAGCGTATTGCCTTCACGGCACCGTGCTACGCTATGGCAATCGCGCCAAAGACCAAAGGTCAGGAAGAAAAGATTTCCACAGGTCTTTCAAGACTCGGCGAGGAAGATGTTACGTTCACCTTCGTAAACAATGCGGAAACAAGGCAGATGGTTCTTTCGGGAGCCGGTGATATTCAGCTTGATGTTTTGTGCGCCAAACTTAAAGACAAGTTTGGGGTAGAAGTTGAGCTCTCACCCGCCCGCGTGCCATACCGTGAAAAAATTCGCAAGAAGGTTTCCGTTCGCGGCCGCCACAAAAAGCAATCCGGCGGTGCTGGTCAGTTCGGCGATGTTGTCATGGAGTTTGAACCGGGTGAAACAGAAGACCTCACTTTTGAAGAAAAAATCTTCGGCGGCAGTGTACCGAGAAACTTCTTCCCGGCAGTTGAAAAGGGTCTGCGTGAGAGCATACAGCGCGGAATTCTCGCAGGATATCCTCTCGTATTCTTAAAGGCGACTCTGGTAGACGGCTCATATCACTCCGTTGACTCTAACGAGCTTGCCTTTAAACTGGCGGCGCAGCTTGCATTTAAAGAAGGCGTTCCGCAGGCAAACCCGGTTATCCTAGAGCCGATTGGTTATTTGTCCGTGACGATTCCCGACACATACATGGGAGATATTATGAGCGACTTGTCCAAGCGTCGCGGAAGCCCGATGGGTATGAACTTAAATGCAGAGGGTATGCAGGTTGTTGAGGCAGAGGTTCCGATGGGTGAAATGTCAAGCTATGCTATTGACCTGCGCTCAATGACACAAGGCAGAGGCTCGTTTACCATCAGATTTGAGCGCTATGAAGAAGCCCCAGGCCCGGTTCAGGCAAAAATCATTGAGGAGTCAAAATACTTAACTGAAAGTGAGTAGTAATAGCATTTTTGCAGATAATGGGCGGTTTGCGTAGTCTTTTCGAGAGAACAGTGACGACAAGATCGCTGGCTCTCGAAAAGCGAAGTAAATTGCCTATTATCTATAGTGCGTTGTGAGGAGTCCTGTAGAGGTGGAATGGATTAGAGAGTTAATAAGGAATATGCAAGAGGCTGTGGCGGGTATTGATATTGACCTGCAATCGTTTGCATCCATGCTAATCCGCTTTATACTGCCCGCACTTGCGATTATTGTTGTAGTGCGCTGTATAAAGTCTCTTATGCAGGAAAAAAGCGAGATAGAAATATGGGGACAACTCAAACTCGCCAATGGAACACTCGTTGACCTGAACAATTGGGAAAATGCAATAGGCAGAGCAAATGCATCTGATGTATATATTGACTACCCGACTATTTCACGAAACCACGCGGCACTGAACAGGGACGATAAAGGCAATTGGATGATTTTTGATGTGCAGTCAAGTACAGGCGTGGAAGTCGCCGGTAAAAAAATAGAGCCCAATGTAGGGGTTCAGGTTAAATCGGGTGATAAGATTGAACTCGGGGGTGTGCCGCTCACATTTGTAGCAGCAGACAATACAGACGAATATGAGCAAGCCGCAAGCCGCACAAGGCCGGGGAGACTCTATAAGCAGCACTCGACCTTAATCTTCCTTACACAATTTCAAGCATTGCTCGGATTGCAACTCTACATTGCCTCAGATGAATCGGTGGCTATGGCGATACTATTCAGTTTCCTCGCTCTGATTGGGCTTATGTGGGGCTGCTACATAGCAATGCGCGCACTGAAAAGAGTCGCATTTGAAATTGAAACACTCGCCTTTTTCCTGAGTACACTCGGGCTAACTGTTGTGGTTTCAAGCGCACCGGCGCGCATTGCGACACAGACTGTTTTTTTGGTACTGGGACTTATCTTGTTTTTTACAATGGGGTGGATTTTAAGGGATATAAACATTGCAAAACTGCTAAAAAGACCTATAGTTCTTGCAGGACCTATAATACTTGCGGCAACGCTTGTTCTTGGTGAAAGGATACACGGTGCTACTCGATGGATAAGTATTGCAGGATTGCAATTTCAGCCCTCCGAGTTTGTCAAAATAGCTGTTATTTTTGCAGGAGCGGCGACACTTGAACGGATGTACACCAGACGAAACCTCTTCGGATTTCTGGGATTCATGATTGTGTGCATGGGGATTTTGGCACCTATGAGAGATTTTGGCACTGCGCTGATATTTTTTGTGGCGTTTTTGGTCATTGCGTTTTTGCGCTCGGGTGATTTTGCTACAATTTTTCTCAGTATTGCAGGAGCAGGCATGGCGGGTCTGGTCGCAATCAGCTTAATGCCGCATATTGCAGGGCGTTTCGCCTCTTGGGGGCGTGCTTGGGAATATGTCAATACAGCAGGTGGGTATCAGCAGACAAGGGCAATGTCTGCGGCAGCCAGCGGCGGGCTTTTCGGCGTTGGTGCCGGCAATGGCTGGTTTAACAATATTTTCGCCGCAGATTCTGATTTGGTGTTTGCCATGCTCAGTGAGGAACTGGGGCTGATTATTGCGCTGTGTGCGGTTTTTGCAGTGGTGTGTTTTGCTATATTTTCGATACGTGCGGCAGCATCTGCGCGAAGTTCGTTTTATGTAATAGGTGCTTGCGCGGCATCGTCTATGCTGGTGTTTCAAATGCTGCTCAATGTTTTGGGCTCGATGGATATTGCACCTTTTACCGGTGTTACATTCCCGTTTGTCTCTACGGGCGGTACGAGTATTGTTGCATCTTGGGGTATGCTTGCATTCTTCAAAGCTGTTGACACGAGACAAAATGCCAGCTTTGCCGTTAAAACGCCTAAACGTCCCAAATATAGCGGGGGCGGTGCGATTGTGTACAGGCACGATGTTGAGCTTCCTATTTTTGAGGGGGATGAGATATGAACAGGGTCAGAAGAAGAGCTTTGGCTGTATATTTGCTCGTTGCCGTGGCTGTTTTGGGGCTCGGGTTTTACGTCGTCAGATTTTTCGTGCATGGTAGCGCGTGGGCTTCGGCGCCGTTTAACCAGACCGTTCATAGAGCCGGCATCTTGACTGTGGGAAGGGTTGTTGACCGCAACGGTGTTGTTCTTGCGGATGTGACAGACGGCAGAAGGTCATTTGCCGATAGTGCAGAGGTGCGTCGCGCAACGCTCCATGCTGTGGGCGACAGGGAAGGCAACGTCGGCACGGGAGCACTTTCGCTTTTTGCTGCCGAGTTGATGGGTTATAACCCCATTTTGGGTTCAACTAATGTCACGGGTGCGGGTAATACGGTCACGCTCAATATTGACTCCGCGCTCAATGTTGAGGCGTTAAGGGCACTTGATGGCAGACGCGGGGTTGTTATGGTGAGCAACTACGAGACGGGCGAGGTACTTGCTATGGTTTCAAGTCCGACTTTTGACCCGACCCAGCCGCCGACCGTTATTGATGATGAGGAAGGGATTTTTCTCAACCGCGCCATACAGGCGGCATATACGCCGGGCTCAGCTTTTAAGGTGCTGACTGCTGCTGCCGCGCTGGATAACGTGCGCGATCTCAGCTCAAGAATTTTTGAGTGTACAGGCGAAATGCGTACAAGCCGCGGCATAGTGACATGCCCTTCTGCTCACGGAAATATAGGTATTATAGATGCTATGCGTGTTTCCTGCAATATCGCTTTTGGAGAGCTTGCTATAGAAATGGGTCCGATTGTTATGTCCCGCTACGTCGAACGAATGGGTCTTTCGGGCAGGACTACTGTCTCAGGCATGGCGACTGCGAGTGGCAATTTTGACAGGGCAGACCCGGATACTGCTGACCTTGCTTGGTCAGGTGTCGGTCAGTTTACCAACACTGTCTGTCCTGCTTCGATGCTTCGTTTTATGGGAGCTATTGCCAACGACGGTGTTGCTATAGAGCTACAGCTCCGAAGCCGACAGGGTTTGGGAGGGCTTATGCCTGTTGACTCAGAGAGGCTGATGGATGTCGGCACGGCTCAGCGGCTCAGTGAGATTATTCGGATTCAGAACAGGGTAAATTTCCCCGGTCTTGAAATTCATGCAAAAACGGGCACAGCCCAAGTAGGGGGAGATATGCTTCCCCATGCATGGTTTGTGGGTTATATAACTAACGAAGATTTTCCGCTTGCGTTTGTTGTAGTTGTGGAAAACGCAGGTGGCGGCGCAGCGGTGGCCGCGCCGATTGCAAACAGGGTGTTGCAATCGGCTGTGCGTGGGTAAATATGTGCGATTTTAGAGCCGCTTATTTCGTTCCGAATATTCTGTCACCGGCATCGCCGAGACCGGGGACTATGTAACCGTGGTCGTTGAGGCGGTCGTCGATTGCGCAGGTGATTATCTCTACATCGGGGTGCGCTTTTTCTACTTTTTCAACGCCGGGCGGTGCAGAGAGTACTGTCAGAAGCTTTATTGACTTTGCTCCGGCATCTTTGAGAAATTTCGCTGCCGCTACCGCTGTTCCGCCTGTTGCAAGCATTGGGTCAAGTATGAAGCAGTCGCGGTCTGCGATGTCGGTCGGCATTTTGCAGTAATACTCGACAGGTTCGAGGGTTTCAGGGTCACGATATAGTCCTATATGGGCAACTTTTGCAGAGGGTACAAGTGTCAGTATTCCATCGACCATGCCGAGTCCTGCACGCAGGATAGGCACAAGCGCGAGCTTTTTTCCGGCAAGTGCTTTAACTCTCGCTTCGGCGACGGGGGTCATAACCGTAACCTCTTCAAGCGGTAACTCACGCATGGCTTCGTAGCACATGAGCATGGAAATTTCACCGACAACCTCACGAAATATCTTTACTCCTGTTTCTATATCGCGCAATATTGTCAGCTTATGCTGGATGAGCGGGTGGGTAAGTACAGTTACAGCCATTAAGTCATCCTCCTATTCATTTTCGGGTTTTATCTTACTACGGTTTCAGTTGCAAGTCAAGTGCAGATGAGTTTGAACAGCCCGCATGAGTTTACAGTCCGCGCATGTTTACTAGCAAGTCTTCGTAAGTTTCTCGTTTGCGGATTAGTTTTACGCTGCCGTCGGTGCGTATCAGCACTTCGGCGGGGCGTTGCCTGTGGTTGTACTGAGAACTCATGGAGTAGCCGTATGCACCTGTGTCGAGGACTCCGAGAATATCATTCTCTTGCAGAACAGGCAGCAGCCTTCTGTTTGCTATGTAGTCGCCGGATTCGCATTGGTTACCGACGATATTTATGACTTCCTTTGCCTCGCCGATTTTGCCGTCGCGATATACTTCAATATCGTGATGTGAGTCGTAGAGAGTTGGACGGGCGAAAACGGAGAAGCCCATGTCCGTTCCGGCATATTTTGTCTCGCCGACTGTTTTAACTGCGTGTACTGTTCCAAGCAGCACACCGCTTTCGGCACTGATATATCTGCCCGGCTCAATCATGCATACCAGTTCTTTGCCGTACTCGGCAGAAAACTTTTGCATATGCTCGGCAAGAGATTCGCCAACGGGCTTCAGATCAAAGGCTTTTTCGCCGTCTTGTTTGTGGTAGGGGATATAAAACCCGCCGCCGAAATCGACAAATTCTAAGCTGTCAAATTCACGGGCTATATTCAAAAGAGTCTGCACCCCGTTTATATATAGTTCCTGAGCAAATTGCGAGCCGATGTGGTGGTTGAGTCCGACCAGTTTAAGGTCATATTTGCTTAAGATATTCTTAACTTCAGGCACGTATGCGGTTAAAATTCCAAACTTTGTGTCGTCGCCGCCTGTCACCACTCTTTCGTGATGTCCTCCGCCTATTCCCGTGTTAAAGCGGACAGCTATCTTGCCGCCACGATTCAACCGACCGTAGGTTTCGAGCTGAGAGAGTGAATCCACGCTCAATATTACGTTTTTATATATAGAAAATTTCATTTCATCTTCTGAAATGTTGTTCGCAATGAAAAAGAGGTCTTCGGGCTTAAATCCCGCTTCAAGTGCAGCGACTATTTCTCCTGCACTGCTCACATCTGCTGTTAAGCCTTCATCATGTGCGATTGCCATGAGAGTGAGGTTTGAATTGGCTTTTATTGCATAGTTTACGCGAAAGCCGGGGTAAGGACAGAGACTTTTCATAGCCTTGCATTTTTCACGGAAAATCCTCTCATTATAAACATATAGCGGGCTTCCGTATTTTTCTGCCAGCTCTAAGGGGTTGTTACCTTGGTAAAAGTTAACGGAGTCTGTTACTGTTCTTGTCATTTAAGCATTTCCTTCTCTTATTTTTTTGATAACTCCTTTGCGCTAAGAGACAGAATAACATTTAGCAGAGAATTTTGCAATATTTTTCGGGAATAGGGAGATGGGTAGTAAAGTTCTTCTTTTCAAATTATTTGACATAGTGTTATAATGATTCATGGAAAAAGTCTAACACAAACGGAGGAGCTATGCTACTATATCATGGAAGCAATTTAACCGTTCAGAAACCACAGCTTGTAAGGCAGACTCGTGGGCTTGACTTCGGTGCGGGGTTTTATCTCACCTCTCGCAAAGAACAGGCAATGCGATTTTCTGAAATCGTTGTAGATCGCAGAAGAAGCGGTATCGCTACAGTCAGTGTTTATGATTTTGACGATGTAGATGCCGATAAGGTGCTTAATATTCGCAGATTCCTGAAAGCAGATGAGGAGTGGCTTAAGTTTGTTGCAGAGAACAGGTTAAAAACCTATGCAGGCGATATTTTTGATGTCGTAACAGGTGCGGTAGCGAACGATACTGTTATGCCTACTATTCAAGCTTTTTTGGGAGGGTTTATTAGCGCAGAAGCCACAATCATAACACTAAAAACAAGTAAGCTTTTTGACCAGTGGTGTATAAAAAGTGAAAAGGCACTCAAACTGCTTAAGTTTATTGAATCTTATGAAGTCGGGGGTGCTGATAATGGATAAAAGCATTTCCTCTGTGATTGCGATGATAACACCGGGCATTTTAAACTTGTTGATGGAAAATCGTAGCCTTAAATTAAGCGAAGCCTCCGATTTGCTCTATCGTTCACAAGTGTATAAAAAACTGGAGAATGAAAAAACCAAGTTGTGGCGGCTCAGTTATCCGCTTCTCTACGATATGCTTGAAGAAGAATTGAATACAGGGAAAATTACATTCCCGGAGGAGCAATGATATGTTTTTACCACCAAAAGGCGAAATATGGTTTTTAGCATCATGTATTGAATTTTACAAAGATGAAAAAGGCATGAGCGGGCAAGAAGTCTATGAATACTTTCGTAAAACCAACGCAGTTGATTTTATTATAAACCGCTGGGAGGGTTTGCACATGACGAGTCCGCTTTATGTTGTTGACAGTATTGATGAATTTATAAAAAATCAGGAGTAATGCACACTCAGCATGAAATTCAATCTTGCTGCTCAATCTGCGCTTATAACCCGTAGCTCGTTTATCGGGTGGTTTATGTTAAACTTGCCGCAGATAATTTCCGTTTCTATTGCTATGTAGCTTTTTTTGTCTGCAAGATATTCTTTGAATATTTCGGCGGTATCTTCGATCTGGCTTTCCTGGTGCTGCCTGCAATGGTACAGCCCTGAGGGGATTTTTTTTAGTGCATACTTATCAATGTCCGGGGGCGTGTTTTCCGTTGCTTCGATGAAAATATGGCGATATATGCCCTGTGCGGTATATTCTGTCATGAAGCCGTACTCCGCCCAATCTCCGGTATAATCGCTTTCAACCGTATGTGCCATATCGAGAAAGAGCTTTGCAATATTTACCTCATCATAGTCTGAAAATGTTTGTTTGTAAGGTATTGTGAAAAATGCTTTTTCTTGAATCTTACGGCTGTATAATTGCTTTAGTTCATGCGTTTTCTCCAAGGCAAGATTTTCTTCAAAAAAATCATAGAACTTCATGGCTCTTTCCAAAGTTTTCATTTTGGTTCGTACCATTTCATTGCCTTTTGCGGCAAAAGCCTCATAATCCATAGTTCCTTCATCATCGACGTACTGGGTCAGACTTTTCAGCGGTATATCAAGCTCTACGGCAAACTGAATCAGACCGACTATATATGTCTGGCTGAAACTGTAGTATCTATAGCCCGTAAATGGCTCTACATATGCGGGTTTCAGCACGCCTATTTTGTCGTAATGGCGCAAAGCTTTGATACCCGAGCCTGTTAATTTCGACATTTCACCTATTGTAAGCAGTTTTTCTTTTTCGCTCATTAGGTACTCCTATTTATTTTTTAAAAATACCCCTTGACTCTCCCCTTAGGGGATACGTTATAGTGTACCATGCACTCAGGTATTTTGTAAAGCAAAGCATTACGGAGCGCCGAAAAAAGCAAAGGGGATAGTTGATGTTAAAGTTATTTAAGCAGGCGCAACTTGGCAAATTAAACGTGTTTTTACTGCTTTTGTTCATTACGCTGCAAATGGGCGGCACGTTGCTGTTGCCTACGCTTACGGCGAATATTATCAATTATGGTGTCGTTTTGGGTGACAGGGATTATGTTTTTAACACAGGTGCGCTAATGCTTGGCGTTGCTGTGCTAACCGGCATATTTTCTATCTTGGGAACCTACTACTCAGCGGAGGTTTCTACAAGATTTGCCAAAAATGCCCGCAAAAAACTGTTTTCCCACACGCAAAAGCTGAGTTATCAAGACTATAAGCACTTTTCAACTCCATCGCTGATAACTCGGGCGACCAACGACATCGAACAACTCCAGACTACGCTCGGTATGGTCTTTGAAATGGTGATTCCCGCACCGTTTGTCCTTGTGGTGGGGCTGATACTGAGCTTTATGAGAGATGCCTATATAGCGCTTATAATAATTGTAAGTGCAGTGCTTTTTTTGATAATCTTGGGTTTCGTCGCTAAAATTATATTTCCGCTGTTTGCCAAAGTGCAAAAAGGGCTTGATAAAATAAACGGTACAGTTCAGCAGTATATTTCGGGCATAAGGGTCGTGCGGGCGTTTAACCGCACTAAGCTGGAAACAGAAAATATGGACAAATCATTCAAGGATTTTGCCAACGTCAACATAAAAATCAACCGCCTGTTTGCCGTTATGATGCCTGTAGTAATGCTCATCATGTCGCTTGTGACCGTTGCAATCGTATGGTTTGGCGGGCTTAGGATAAACACGGGAAATATGCAAATAGGCGATGTCATGGCTATTATAGAGTATACTATGCATATTTTAATGTATCTAATTATGGCTGTTTTTGCTATGATATATATACCGAGAGCCAAAGTTTGCGCAGGGCGTATCAATGAAGTGCTTGAATATGCACCGGAAATATTGGACGGAAATGCACAAATAAAAGCAACTTCAAAGCTGAGCCTAAGCTTTAAAAACGTGTCGTTTCGCTATCTGGATGCTGAAAACCCCGTGCTTCACAATATAAATTTCACATGTGAGGAAGGCACGACTACGGCAATAATCGGCGGCACAGGTTCGGGCAAATCAACGCTCGGCAGAATGATTCCGCGACTGCTCGATGCGACTTCAGGGCAGATTTTATTAAATGATGTAAATGTAAAGGACTTGCCGCAGGAGGAAGTTAGGCGACGTGTCGGCTTTGTCCCTCAGAAGGCGTTTTTGTTCAGCGGAACCATTGCAGATAACCTAAAACACGGAAACTCAAAAGCCACTTTGCGCGATATGAAGCGGGCGGCGATTGTGGCGCAGTCCGATGATTTTATTGAAGAAAAAGAGGGCAAGTACGATGCTTTTGTAGCGCAGGGCGGAAAGAACCTCTCGGGCGGGCAACGGCAGCGTTTATCCATCGCCCGTATGCTCTCCAAAAAACCTGATATCTACGTTTTTGACGATAGCTTTTCCGCACTTGATTTCAAAACAGATGCAGCGCTTCGCAGGGCTTTAAAAGACGTGACTCAAAATTCTATCGTCATAAACATCGCCCAGCGTATCAGCACCATCAGAGATGCCGACCAAATCATCGTTTTGGATGAAGGGCGAATTGTCGGCAAGGGTACGCACATTGAACTATTAAATAACTGTGAGGTTTACTTGGAAATCGCAAGGTCGCAGTTGAGTGAGGAGGAACTGAGCGCATGAATGAAGATACCAACAAAACCATTGACGTAATGGACGGCGGCGGTTCCGGGATGGAAACAGACAAGGCAAAAAACAGTGGCAAAACCGTGCGGCGTTTGATGAAAGCACTGAGACCGCAAGGGGGAGTGCTGGCTGTCGCTTTTATCTTCGCCATAGGAGGGGTGCTGCTCAACCTCTGGGCACCACTTATATTCGCAGATGCCATCAACGTGATTTTTGAGGGCGTAATCCCCGCTGTCATGGGCTTTGGCCCTGTTGAGATTAACACGGGGAGGCTCGGTGAGTTTGTGCTTTTGCTCATAGGGGTCTATGCTCTGGCATCGATATTTCAATATTATCAAGAATACATAATGGCTTCGGTGGGGCAAAAACTCACTCTATCCCTGAGAAAGCGAGTCAGTGCAAAGCTCGCCAAAGTGCCGCTGAAGTTCTATGATACCCATAAAAAGGGTGAAATACTGAGCCGCGTGACAAATGACATAGAGCGGCTGAATGAAATAATAAAAGATGCCATAATGCGGCTGTTTACATCGCTGCTCACAATCACAGGGGCATTTATCATGATGTTTCGGATAAATTGGATAATAGCCCTTATTGCGCTCGGGTCGATATTTCTTGGACTTATAATCGTAGTGGTTGTAAGCATGTACAGCAATGTCTACTTCACGGCACGTCAGAAGTCGCTGGGCATTTTTAACACCCGCATTGAGGAATATTTTTCAGGTCAAGTGGAGATAAAGACTTTTACGCTGGAAAAAGAGGTAACAGCAAAAACTAATGCAGCAATTGACCAGCTCTACAAAGACGATAAAAAGGCGCAGTTTATAATGTTTGTCATCATGCCTATTATTCGTCTTGTTAACCAAATCGGTTATGTCGTAATTGCGGGCGTGGGAGCTACGTTTGTTATCACAGGCAGAATAAATATCGGGCAAATACTGTCGTTTTTCCAATATGTTCAGATGGCGCAGGAGCCGTTTGCGGAGGCTACCTTTGTTCTTAACTCGCTGCAATCTGCTATAGCTTCGGCGGAGAGGGTGTTTGAGATTATTGATGAGGAAGAAGATGTGCCTGATGCCGAGAACACTCGAAAACTCAGAACACCAAAGGGCGACATCGCATTTGAGGATGTTCAGTTCGGTTACGGTAAAGAACTGCTTATGGACGGTGTGAGTTTTGAGGCTAAGCCCGGTCAAAAGATTGCTATTGTCGGACCGACGGGGGCAGGGAAGACCACGCTTGTCAACTTGCTGATGCGTTTTTATGAAATCAGCGGCGGCACTATTCGGGTGGATGGTGTGGATATTAAGAATTTCGAGCGTGATTATCTGCGGTCTTTGTTCGGTATGGTCTTGCAGGATTCTTGGATATATGACGGAACTATCAGTGATAATATTGCGTATGGCCGCCACAAGGCTTCGCAGTCCGATGTTATGAGGGCTTCGAGAATGGCGCGTGCCGACTATTTTGTGCGCACCCTGCCGAGGGGCTATGATACGGAGATGAATGATGAGACGTCCAGTCTTTCCCACGGTGAGAAGCAACTGCTCTGCATTGCTCGTTGTATTGTGGCAAATCCGACGTTCCTGTTACTTGACGAAGCGACTTCAAGCGTTGATACCCGAACAGAGGTTCACATTCAACAGGCTATGGAGCAACTAATGAAGGGGCGCACCAGCTTTATCATCGCCCACAGGCTTTCGACGATTAAAAATGCCGATTTGATTTTGGTCATGAATCAGGGCGATATTGTGGAAACGGGTAGTCATTTTGAACTTCTTGAAAAGGGTGGTATGTACAGTGAGATTTACAACAGCCAGTTTGCTTCGTAATTTTCGCGAATTTTCGCAGACAATACGCAATTTGCTCCGCTTTTTTGCGAGCCAGGTAATCTTCACCCCTGTTCTCGCAAAAAAGACTCCGCAAACAGCATATTATCTGCTAGTACGGTGAATAGTTGATATTAGAAGATTAAGAGGAGGAAATTAACTTGTTTCAGATTGATTTAAAAAGCCGAAAGGCGGTTTATAACCAGATTGTAGACAACTTTGAGCGGCTCGTAGATAGCGGGGTGCTGGCGCGTGGCGTTGATGTGCCGAATGTTAAGGAACTGGCAAAGACACTGACTGTCAACCCGAATATTGTCCAGAAAGCGTATTTTGAGCTTGAGCACAAAGGGGTTTTCTACACTGAGGATGGTGAGCAATGGAGCGTTGCTCCTGATGATGGAGAGCAGGGAGAAGAAAGGCTCAGCCGTCAAGATGAGGTGTCGGCGCTTTATGGGCGCATTCATTCCGATATTCAGGAGCTTGTTGCCCGAGGCGAGCTTCGAGAGGATATAGGCAAGCTCATTGGTCTGGGTGGGGAGAAGTCGTATATTAGCCTTGAAAATCTTTCAAAGAGTTTTGAGAAAACCAGGGCTTTGAGTGATTTGACTCTCAATGTCAAAAAAGGCTCAATATATGGGCTGGTCGGCATTAACGGTTCGGGTAAAACCACGGCACTAAAACTCATTGCAGGGCTGCTGCGCCCCGACTCAGGTCTTGCACGTATCAATGGTATGCCCGCTTATGACAACAATCATGATAAAGTGGTGGGTTATATGCCGGAGGATATTTATTTTCTGCAAGATTATAACTTAAAGAGGCTCAAAGATTTTGTCAGCAACAAATACAAAAACTCATGGAACGAGGAGCGTTATTTAAAGCTGGTAGAGCGGTTCGGGCTTAGCGAGGAGCAGACACTCAGCACTTTCTCGCGGGGGCTTCAGAAGCAAGCCGGGTTTATTCTTGCTATTTCCACGATGCCTGATATTTTGCTTCTCGATGAAACGATTGACGGGCTTGACCCCATTGTGCGTAAAAAGGCTTTCAGGTTTATCATCGAAGATGTTGCCGCAAGGGAAATGACTGTGATTGTTACGTCTCACAACATGCGGGAACTGGACGGAATATGTGATACCATCGGCATTATCAAGGACGGGCATATGATTGTGGAGCGTGATTTGGATGATTTACGCTCAAATGTCCACAAGCTTCATGTGGCGTTCACACCGGATTTCCTGAATAATAATTTCCCGTATGATGAGCTTGATGTTCTGCACATGGAGGAGCTAGGAAGCACGGATATTTTGGTGGTGCGCGGCAAAGAGGAAGAAGTAGAGGCACATATAAGGAGCTTCGGCCCGCTTGTGTATGACCACCTGCCTATGACACTTGAAGAAATTTTTATCTACGAAACGGAAGGGGAAAGGGACGATGATTAGTACAGCTTTGATGAAAGAGCAACTAAAGCGAAACTGGCCTGTAATGTTTTTGATTTTACTCGGCTTTGCGTTTTTTATAGTTTTACCAACCTTGCTCCCGGGCGGAAACACGCCTGAGAGAGCGCAGGATATGCTTGACCTCTTGGCTATGCGAAACCCTGTTATGCTTGGGGCGGCTGTAATAGTGCCATTTGCGGTGGCTATGCTTATGTTTTCATTTTTATTTAGCCCCAAGGCGACGACGGCATACCAAAATCTATCCGACAGCAAAGGGCAACTTTTTTGGTCAAATGCGGTTTCGGGAATGATTTTGCTGGTTATACCGCTGATTATAGTCAGTCTTTTCTTGCTTATCCAAGTGCGGATTCCAAATCCTTTGCCGACAGGGGATAATGCCCTCACTTTTCCCACGGGTCTCTTGAGTGGCGGGCTTGTTGCGGGTAGTATTCTCAATACTTTTCCTGTGGTAGTGGCGTTCTTCTTTCGAAATCTGATTTCCTTCATGTTTTTCTATGCTCTGTGGCTTTTTACTTTTTCTCTCTGTGGCAAGTGGGTTATGTCTGCTGTGATTTTCGGATTGCTTCCTGTTATTCCGCTGCTTGTGCATAGGCTGATAATGCTTATAGGGTCTTTTTATGTGTTTGGTTATTATCCTGTCGATTTTGTTGACTATCGGACGACACTTGCTTTCTCAAACCCTGTTGCATGGTATCATAGTTTTGCTGAAAGTGTGGCACAGCCTGTGTTTTTCCTGATTTACTCAGCCATAACGCTGGTGCTTTTCGGGCTTGCTTCTGCCTGTTTTTCTAGCCGCAAAATCGAAAAAGCCGACAACCCCATTGTGTTTACGGCTTTTAGGAATGTGTTTGTTTTCATCGTGTCTGTCATTGGAATGGTTCTGCTCGGTGGTTATGTTTCGTCGCTGCTCACGGGCAGATGGTTTTTGTATTACGGTTTTGTTTTGGGGTTTGCCATTACATTTTGCATAGTGCAGATGGTTTTCGGGAAAACTTTTAGTATCGCTTCAAAAATAAAGTGGATTTTGCCGCTTATGGGCGTGGTTGTGGCACTGTATGGCATAATGCTGCTTGTTACCATGTTTGGTATGCGTGGTTTTACGTACCATGTGCCTTCCGAAGCGAGGGTGTCGGGTGTCTACATGAGTGGTGATAGTTTTGCGCCTGACCGTAATGCTTTTGATACGGATAGCCGAGCGATAGCGGAAGCCAGATTTTTACATTGGCATATTGTAAATACTGCTGATTTTAGAAGTGACCTTACAAGAGATGAAAGGCGCGATATGAGCAGTGCCGAGCGGCGCGACCACAGACTCATGCGCCGTGATAACCGGCGGGAGCTGCGCGATGCGTTCTGGGAGGCTAACACAGGCGATGGCAGAAGGTTTGAAGATAACGGCGGGCAGATGCTTTATATCACATATCTGCTGGATAACGGCAACACAGTGTACAGGCGTTACGCCCTACCGGCCGCGTTTCTTGTGCGTTTGGGAGTGGTGGGTCATTGATGCTTCACACAAAAAAAGCAACGACTTTTGCGGTTTCACACAAAAATAGACACGAATTATTATGCAATATAGTCGTAGGGACGATGCCCACTTTGGTTGCAGAAACTTAATTTCTGCCCCTACTACCAATACGGTCAAAACCGCAAAACTGCCAAAGATTACAACAAAATTTAACAAAACGCTAAAGTTTCATCTGCAAAATGCCGAATAAGTTAATATACGAATCAAGTTGACTTGAATTGAAGCGTATGATATTATAAATTTTATCAACGAGCTAAAGTAAACTCGAAAAAGGTAAGGTAGAGATTATGGATTTATCGAAAAATGAACTACAGATAATGACAGTGTTTTGGGATGCTGACAGACCGCTGACCGGAGCAGAGATAATTAAAGCATCGGAAGGCAAAGAATGGAAAGAGAGATCTTTACACTCAATACTGAATAACTTAATAGAAAAAGGTGCTATCGAGTGGCAAGGTTCCGTTAGGGACGGAAGGACACTCTCACGGGTATATGCACCGTTAATCTCATTTATGGACTATCACGAAGATGTTTTTGCAAAGTTTGCACCTGTGGAGCTTATGCAGACAGTATCTGCGGCCATTCAGAAAAGACAGAGCTACGATGCAAAGACGGTTGATGCGCTTAATAACATCATGAGAAATCTGGTGGAGAGCTTACGGGAAAGGGATACGGAGTGATTACAGGCTTTTCTTTGATTGTGGCTATACTGCTTTTTAATTTGGCATTGGTTGTAATTGTGCTGTTGCAAAAACGTACATGGTATGGGGATTATTGACTAAAGGCTATTCAATTCGCCACGCTCGGCATAACAGCTTAAGATTCTCACGATTTTCTCTGCACCCAAATTGTTAAGTGCGCCGCTAGGCGTTTCATTTATGAAATCGGAGACACTTGACAATGGCACAGCAAGTATAATGGGAAAAGATATTAAGGCACTTGCACTCGCTATAAAACCTCGTACTACAGCACACTTTGCCTTAATGTCTTGATTACTTTTACTGCCGAGCAATCCGTTCAAAGAGATCTTAGCCATTATAAAATCCGCTTATGCCGCATTTTCTTTAGATAACCTGAGTTCCGCAAGAATTACACAATACAGAAATCATCAATAGCAGAAATGGAAAGATTAAGCCAATCCGGGATATTATCCGTTTGAAAACCGCAAGCCTCGAAGATGTCTCTTTGCTTCTTTGTAA